>ERZ795054.125-NODE-125-length-124864-cov-8.914197_pt1 | contig 124864 bp, 115 predicted proteins | sample MGYA00375138_ERZ795054 | MGnify/ENA primary metagenome ERZ795054 (study PRJEB30183, sample SAMN05720215) | anaerobic digester metagenome | isolation source: active sludge of municipal wastewater-treating anaerobic digesters | place: USA | collected 2014-12-23 ... | reverse complement strand
GCGGAGAGGGAGGGATTCGAACCCTCGATACCTTGCGGTATACCCGCTTTCCAAGCGAGCGCACTCGGCCTCTATGCGACCTCTCCGTGTTGCCTAATATCTTAACCAGATTATAGTCAAAAAAAATGTGTTTGACAAATAAAAAGAGTGGGGTTAACCAAAAAGCGCCCCGATTATCGAAGCGCTTTTTATTATCACCTAGATTAGTAGCCCATATCCATTCCGCCCATGCCCGGCATACCGCCCGGCATTCCTGCGTGCCCATCACCGCAATTGCAATCTTTCTTTGGCAGATCTGTCACCACGGCTTCCGTGGTTAGGAGCATTGCCGCCGCTGAAACCGCATGTTCCAGGGCCGAACGCACCACTTTAGTCGGGTCAATAATTCCGGCTTTGATTAGATCTTCGTATTCATCGGTTGCCGCATTATAGCCAAATCCCCCGCTGCCTTTTTTGACTTCTGCCGCCACTACCGCGCCGTCTTTGCCTGCGTTTTGCGCGATTTGTCGCAGCGGTTCTTCCAGCGCCCGCCTCAGGATTTTAACGCCGATCTTTTCTTCATCGTTAACTTTAACGCTGTCTAGCGCTGCCAAAGCCCGCACTAACGCCACGCCGCCACCCGGCACGATTCCTTCTTCCACTGCGGCTTTAGTTGCATTTAGCGCATCTTCAATTTTATCTTTCTTGGCCTTCATTTCCACTTCCGTGGCTGCGCCAACTTTGATCACTGCCACCCCGCCGGCCAATTTTGCCAAACGCTCTTGCAATTTTTCTTTATCAAACTCCGAAGTTGATTTAGCTAACTCATTTTTGATCTGCGCGATGCGTGCATCAATTTCTTTTTTGTTGCCCTTGCCCTCTATAACCGTTGTGCTCTCTTTAGTAGAAACAACTTTTCTAGCCCGGCCCAACATTTTGAGCTCAACGTTTTCCAGCTTCAAGCCAACTTCATCGGAAATAACTTGCCCACCGGTCAAAATAGCAATGTCTTGCAACATTTCTTTTCTCCGGTCGCCAAAACCCGGCGCCTTCACCGCCAAAGCATTAAAAGTGCCGCGCAATTTATTAAGCACTAAAGTCGTTAAAGCATCGCCGTCCAAGTCTTCCGCAATGATCACCATCTCTTTTTTGCCAGCCTTAGCGATTTTTTCGATCACCGGAATCATTTCTTGCAATGAAGAGATCTTTTTATCGGTAATCAAAATGAACGGGTCTTCATATTCCGCTTCCATCCGTTCGGTGTTGGTCACCATATAAGGAGAAACATAGCCTTTATCAAATTGCATGCCTTCAACCACTTCTTTGGATAAGCCGAAGGTCTGCGACTCTTCAACTGTAATAACCGAATCCTTGCCTAATTCATGCATAATATCAGCTAGCATCCCGCCAATTTCCGCGTCCTGCGCCGAAATGGTTGCTACCTGTTCAATTTCTCCTTTATTGCCAATGGTCTTGGAAAGTTTTTTTAAAGCTTCAATAACCGCCTCCGACCCTTTTTGCAAGCCATTCTTAATTGCCAAGGGGCTGGCGCCGGCCGCCACATTTTTAAAGCCTTCCGCAATTATCGCTTGCGCTAAAACTGTGGCACTAGTGGTGCCATCGCCCGCAATATCATTAGTCTTAGTCGCTACTTCTTTAACAATAGAAGCGCCGATATTTTCAAACTTGTCTTCCAGCTCGATTTCCTTAGCGATAGAAACACCGTCATTAGTGATATGCGGCGCACCATAACCCTTATCCAATACCACATTGCGGCCTTTCGGGCCCAGAGTGACCTTAACGGTATTAGCTAATTTATCTACACCGGCTTTTAATAACCGCCTGACTTTTTCATCAAAAAGAATTTGTTTTGCCATTTTTGTCTGCGAGCCTAGCGAGCAGGTACAAAAATGAGCATCCCGCTCTAATTTTGCCACCCGTTAGCCCGTAAAATATTTAAGTTTATTTTTAAAAAATTAATCTCTGCAGGCTGCGTGAGCGAATAGCTCATACTTTTTTGGGCGCAGCGGCCTGCCCTGGCTTACCCCGCAAAATTAAAGCGGGAGCCATACTATTATTATTCTAAGATAGCTAATATATCCTTTTCCTCTGCAATCAAATATATTTTGCCGTCAACCTTTATTTCGTTAGGCCCATATTTGGTAAATAAAACGGTATCGCCCTTTTTAACGCTCATGGGAATCAACTTGCCGTCTTTATTGATCTTGCCAGCACCAACTGCCGCCACCTTGCCCTGTTCCGGCCGCTCTTTATCCATGGTTTGGGGCATGACCAAATTGATCTTGCCAACTTTTTTTATCTCCTCAGCGGAGATAGGCTCTATTAAAACTCTATCGGCTAATGGTTTTATTTTCATATGTTTTTATAATTATTATTTATATGTTAGCACTCTTTCATCAAGACTGCTAATTTAATTGCATTATTGTATTTTAACGATTTAAAGGCTCCTGTCAACCCCCTCTTTCTGTTTTTCCTCGGTCTCATTTTTCTCGTTAACCTTAGCAAAGAACTTGCGGCTAATTAATCGCTCTGACAACAGGAGCAAACCGGCTAAAATCAATATTCCTATGCCAATTATTTTAATATCTTTATGCACCACGTTCAGGCTTAAGGCAAAGACCTTGCCTAAAAGAACAAAAGCCATAGCCCAAATAGCCGAGATCGGCAATTGGTATTTTAGGAATTTTTTAAATCCGTATTTTACCGACCCGGCCGTTATCATAAAAAGATGGTTCAACCCATAAGAGAACTTCGATATCAAAATAAACCAGGAACCGCTTTCCCAGATAACTTTTTGCATTTTTAAAAAACGTTCCGGCGTGATAAAAAACCATTTTCCAAAACGCCTAATAAACTTCTCGCCCCACCTGGACCCTATTTGATACCATATAATATCGCTCAGCCAAGTGCCTAAAATTGCCGCCGCGACCAGTGGCCAAAAATCTAACAACCCAAAATGGACTAAGGAACCGGCTACCAACAAAAAAATCTCGCCTTCCAATATCATCGCCAAAGCAATGGCAACGTAAACTAAAAATTGGCTAGCAAGGCCAAAACATATCTGGGATAAAATAGTAGCGCAAAAACCCATATTTTTAATAAAAGATATTCGAATCTTAACACCAAAAACCGCCTTTGGTCAAAGCAAATAAAAATCCCCGCTGGTTTTCCAACGGGGAAATAATCTTTATCGACTGTGGGCCGCCAGCCGCATAATGGTTTTATGGATATCATTTAATCCTTTGACTGCCCGCTTTAATTCTTTTACTTGATTCGTAGACGGAATCTCGTTTAATGCCAACAAAGGGCTCTTCTTCATCTTTTCTCGGCTTTTTTTAACCATCCTGTTTAGACTCCTAAGCACATGACTAATATCTCCTTTTGGCATTTTTTCCTCCTTTCTAAAATCATAAAAAGAAAAATACGGTTAACGCTCATTGTCTTCGTCTTGATACCGGATTTCTTCAGCTCTCATCCTTACCCGCCGGCTACGAGGTTTAGCAAGTATGATCTCCGGCAAAAAAGGGAAAAGGGCTCTTCGCCGCCTGTCGTTTATCTTGGAGTAGATCCTATCCCTTTCTTCTTTCGCCTTATTCATTCTGTGAAGATGGTCTTTGAAAGAATAATGCTTGCCATAATAAGCATTATTATGAAAATTATTCTTAGCGGAATAAAGTTTTTCCTCTCTTTCGATAATTTGATTCAGCTGCAAAACAGATATCCTCTCTTCTTCTTTAACCGGCCATTGGTTCTTTAGGTTTTTAAAATACTCGAACATAATTATGCCCTTCCTTTTTTGTTTTCTAAAAATATCATGTTCGCTATATCTTTTATTTTATTTTCTTCTGGCTGAGCTTCCAATTCCACCGGAATAAGTCCATTAACTTTCAACGCGTCTGTCAGATTCAAAAAGGATAAAGCCGATGGAGACAAATTATTGCCAACGACTATAACTTTGAGTGCCTCCGGCTTTTCTGGAGCCTTAATCGAGGTGTCGCTTGTTGGCCGCATCTTTTCTTTTAACTCTTCTAGGGCCCTTCTTTGAAGCTTGGCTTTTTTGTAGGCCAAGTTCTCCTTTGTTCTTTTTTTCTGGATCGCCCTCACTCTTTTCCGCCGAAGCTTTTTCTGTTTCTTTTTCATAAAGCTCTCCTTAAAAAAGAATTATTTGATCCTAATCGCTTATTCAATTTTTAAAAAACTTATTGATTTTTCAAATATTTACCGGTGTAGCTTTTTTTGCTCTTTATGATCTCATTAACCGTTCCCTGGGCCACAATATAGCCGCCTTTAGCGCCGCCTTCCGGCCCTAGGTCTATCACCCAATCAGCGCTGCCAATAACATCCAAATTATGCTCAATTACTAGCACAGAATTACCCCTCTTGACAAGTTCTCGCAAAACATTTAATAATCGCCGGATATCGTCAAAATGCAGGCCTGTTGTCGGCTCGTCTAATATATATAAGGTTCGGCCCGTATCGCGGCGCGCCAATTCCGACGCTAATTTAATTCGCTGCGCTTCGCCACCCGAAAGCGTGGTCGAAGATTGGCCTAATTTCATATAGCCCAATCCCACATCTTTTAACGTGCGTAATTTTACTTCCAACGCCGGAATGTTTTTAAAAAAATCATAAGCTTCATCCACCGACATCGCTAGAACCTGGGCAATATTTTTTCCTTTGTATTCTATCTCCAGTGTTTCTTTGTTATACCGTTGGCCGCCGCATTCTTCGCATTCAATATAAACATCGGGCAGAAAATACATCTCGATTTTTTTCACGCCGTCTCCCTCGCACGCTTCGCATCGCCCGCCCTTAACATTAAAGCTGAACCGGCCGGCTTGGTATCCCCGGATTTTGGCTTCTTGGGTCTGGGAAAAAATATCGCGAATCGGGCTAAAAATGCCGGTATAAGTGGCGGGATTCGAGCGCGGCGTGCGGCCGATCGGCGATTGGTCAACAATAATCACTTTATCTAAATTATCCGTGCCAATAATTTGTTTATGCTCTCCCGGCTGGCTATGCGCGCCATGAAAATCGCGAGTCAAAGCTGCGCCTAGAATATCGTTAACCAACGAACTTTTGCCCGAGCCAGAAACTCCTGTCACCGCTACGAACTTGCCCAACGGGATTTTAGCGTCGATATTTTTTAAATTGTGTTCCGTAGCGCCGATAATTTCCAAATAGGCGTTTGCTGGCGCCTTATTACCCTCTCCCCACAAATGCGATGTTTTCTTATTATTGTTTTCACCGACCGTTTTCTTGCCCGACAAATATTGCCCGGTTAAACAATCGGATCTTAAAAGTTGCGCTGGGGTGCCGGCAAAAATTATTTTTCCCCCATGCACCCCGGCTCCCGGACCTACATCAACCACCCAATCAGCCGCCAAAATAGTTTGAGCATCATGCTCAACCACGATTACTGTATTGCCCAAGTCGCGCAGTTGCTCCAAAGTGGCAATTAATCTTGCCAAATCCCGCTGGTGCAAACCAATAGACGGCTCATCCAGAATATAAACCACTCCGGCTAGGCCCGAGCCAATTTGCGTGGCGAGCCTGATCCGCTGCGCTTCGCCGCCCGACAGCGTGGTCGATTCCCGGCCAATAGTTAAATAATCCAAGCCAACATCAATTAGAAAGTTTAGGCGTTTAATAATTTCCTTTGCGATGGGCCTGGCAATTTCCTGGTCGTTCGCAGATAAACTTAGTTCAGTAAAATATTTTTTCGCCTCGCCAATGCTCATCTCCGATATATCGGAAATATTTATTTTATTTATCTTAACCGCCAAGGCTTCTTTCTTTAAGCGCGTTCCCTGGCAGGACGGGCACTGCCTTATCAGCATATATTTTTCAATTTCCGCGCGCGCAAAATCAGAATCTGTTTCTTTCCAGCGCCGCTCTAAGTTTGGGATCACGCCTTCATAATCGTTTTTTGGATCGCCGTATAAAACTTTTTTAATTACATCTTTGGGCAAATCCCCAACCGGAGTATTTAAAGAAAAACCGGCTGATTCGGCTAATTTACTGATGAGCCAATAGTAATACCCTTGCCGCCCTACCCGGTGCGAAGCCGTGGCCCAAGGCCGAATTGCTCCCTCGGCCAAAGTTAAACGCGGATTTGGCATAACCAATTTCTGGTCAATTTCCAATTTACTGCCCAGGCCCTGGCATTCCGGGCACGCCCCAAAAGGGCTGTTAAATGAAAACAGCCGAGGTTCAATTGCCGGCAAAGATAAGCCGCATTGCTTGCAAGCAAAGAGCTCGGAAAAAACAGAATCATTTTGAGATTTTTTGGCCGCTTGATTATCCGACCATTTATTTACAACCATCATTCCTTTGCCCACTTTTAGCGCTGTTTCTATGGAATCAATAATTCTAGCCCGCTCATCCTTATCGTTTTTAGCTGGCACAGCCACTCGGTCTATCACTATTTCAATGCTGTGCTTTTTTTGTTTATCCAATTCCAGCTCCATAGCTTCTTCCAAGCGATGAACAATTCCATCAACGCGCACGTTAACAAACCCGGCCTTTTGCGCCTGTTCCAAAACTCCTTTGTGTTCGCCTTTTTTAGCGCTCACCAAGGAACCTAAAATCATAATTTGCTCACCCGCGGGATATTTTAATATTTGCTCGGCAATAAAACCGGGGGTTTGGCGAGAAATAATTTGCCCGCAATCGGGGCAATAAGGCTTGCCTACGCGGGAAAAAAGCAAACGCATGTAGTCGTAGATTTCCGTGATTGTGCCAACGGTCGAACGCGGGTTTTTAGAAACGCTTTTTTGGTCGATCGCAATCGCCGGCGATAAGCCATCTATAGAGTCAACATCGGGCTTGTCCATCACGCCCAAAAACTGCCGCGCGTAGGCGGATAAACTTTCAACATATCGCCGCTGGCCTTCAGCATAGATAGTGTCAAACGCCAGAGAACTTTTTCCGGAGCCCGAAAGTCCCGTAATCACCACGAGCTTGTTCTTTGGTATTTCCAAAGAAACATTTTTTAAATTATGGACTCTAGCTCCTTTTATCTTTATAAAATCATCTTTCATAACCAGAACATTATACACGAAATCCGGCCAAATGAAAAGAGCCCGAACGCTTCTGCGCTCGAGCTCTTGAATATTTTTACTCTCTAACCAAATAATTTAATAATTACCAAACCGGCCACCACGATAATTGCGCCAATAAGGCGATTTTTGAACTCTTCCTCCTTAAAGAATTGTTTTCCCCACAGAACCGAGAAAATAGCGCTGGTCCTTTTCACAGATATAACATAAGGAACTATCGCCATTTCAAAAGCCGTAAATTGGCAACCGACTTCGCTGGTCATAAAAATCGACATCAGCGATAAGCCTTTTTTGTTTTCCCAAGTTGACCGGAAAAATCCTTTCTTAGCCAAAGCCGGCAACAAGAAACAAATAAAAATAAATAAGTTCACTGCCAAAATAAAGAAAAACGGCGACGAATTATTTGCTCCGATAGAATCATAATTGGCCGAGATACTATAAAGAAAGGCTACCAATAACGCTTCTTTGACTCCCTTGCTTCGCCAAAGGGCTTTTATCGGCTCCAGCCATCCTAATTTTTTCTCCGTGACTTTCATGGTATAAATCCCACCAACGCTCATCAACATGCCAATCGCTCCCAAAAATGTCGGGTATTGGCTATTAATGATCGGCGAAGTCAATAAAAGAAATATCGGACTCAAGGCCAATATTGGCGCTACTAGCGAAAGTTCTCCATTCTTTAACGCCCGCAAAGTTAAAAAAGTCGTAATAACATTTATGGCGCCGCTAATCAGCGCCGCCCTCCAAAAACCCGGCCCGATAACCGGGAAACCCTGCCACAGCACGATCATTAGCGCAAAAAAAGCCACTAATCCCCGCGCCACACAGCCAGCCGCGATTTCCCCCATCTGCGCCATCACGCGCTTGGCGGAAACATCGGCAAACGATTTGCTTAGGGCCGAACCTAAAGATAATAGAAACCAATACATATATTCCCCCTCTTTTAACTAAATTATGTTTTTATCTTAACATACCTATACTAGATAAAAATATAGCCGGAAACCATTTTGGCTTCCGGCTTTGAAATTAATCTTGTTCTTCAATTATCGGGATTCCTAAGTCTCCCGCTACCTCAATCATCATTTTGGCTTTTTGTTTTTGCGCCTCGATTTTATCATGGCTTCTATTTTGAAGCCAAGGATTCGACCAGCCGCCAAAGATGAAATCTATGGCTTTGGGATAATGATGAGCCGCAATTAAAATTGTTAAAAGGTCCAATCCCCAAGTTGCCGGCTTTCCCGTTCTTTCCTTAAAGATTTTTATTCCTCTTTCAAGTTCAGGAAAGATTGCCTGCAATGCTTCGAATCGAAACGCCTGGTAGCCAAGAGGAAACTTTTGGTTAAAAGTCTCGTAGACCACCTCTTTTCTGATCGGCGACAGAGCTTTTGTAAACTCGACCATCATAGCAGCGATGTTTTTCATTGCCGGGCGATTTTGCCCTTCAACCCAATACCAAACCGGCAAAAAAACTGCCTGAGCTTGAGAATGGGAAAAGATATCAACTATATCGCTAATCATTGCAGGGTTGTGTTCCTGGCAATCCAACCTGACAATTAAGTCCGGCTGAGGATTAAAATCAATAACCGCTTGATAGCCGTCAATTAAAGTCAGGGCTAAACCCTTATTATCATTGTGCTCAACAAGGGTTGGGTATCCACCTAAAAGATTAAGCGCACAATCATTCAAAAAGAAATGGCGGAAGGCAATGCCCTGCCCAACCAACTTCTTCTTTACCTGCTCCACGCTTTCTAAAAAGCCCTGAATCATTCCTAGTGGCTCGTTCCAGACCGGCGTTATTGCCACCACATCTTTTATTGCTTTCATTATTTCCTCCTCAATAAAAGCTTGTTGTTATTGCCGAGCAATATGCTGCACTTCCGGCGCTGACAAACCCAAGCGTTTTAATTGTTCGCCCGGCCGTTCGCGCTTAGAAGCGATCTTCTGCAAATGAGCAACTCGACGATCGGGATTATCAGCAAATTCTGTTTCCCATTTAATTCCCGCTATTTCTATTAACTTGGCCTTGAAACCGCTGGTGCCATAAAGTTTTTGCATAACTGCTAAAGCTGTTAATTCTTCCACTCCGGCCATTTTTCTGTTTAGGCTAAAGGCTGCGTCTCCTGCTAAAGGAAAACCCACCAAAGAAAACTTTTCCAGATTCCAGATACAGCACGTATTCCAAGGAATAGTGCTTCCCGAGCCCTCAACAATCAGGTGTCCGCCGGAAAACTCATGCTCCGGCAAACGAGCACCGACACAAAGAGTGCCAGAATCCATATGCAGCATCAGGTCATTCAGCTGTTGTTGGTTAATTTTAATTTCAACCGAACAAGAAAGAAAATATCTTGCGTTAAAGCTGGCCGCTGCGTCCAATAATACATTCATCGGTTGCACAAACTTTACCCACGGCGTAACGCCGATGATAATTAAGTTTTCCGACCGCAGATTTTTCAATGCCTGCCAAGCGCCGCTTTTATCTTCCGCCACGTTGACCGCAATAATAACTTTTTCCGCCATCAATGAAGAGCGCTGGGCAAAATCAATGATCTTATCCGGCGAGCTTCCTGCCCTATTATCAAAATACCTTGTTCCAATTACCAATCCTTCTTCCATCTGATACCTCCTGTTTTTTTATTTTGTTGTAAAAAAGCCATCCTTTATTGGATTAAATATTCTACACTACTTTAATATTGTTGTCAAGGATAGCTCGGAAATCAAAAATAGCTTGAAAATCCCTCCTAAAAGTGCCAAAGTAGGACTAATGAACAATAAATTATCCGCTAAAATCAATTCTCTCCCCCAGAAACCTGGCGTTTATCTATTTCGAGACAAAGCTGGCCGTCTTTTATATGTGGGCAAAGCGATTAAAATAAAAAACCGCGTAAGGTCCCATTTTTCTAAAAACAGCGATATTTATAAAGGCGACCTAATAAAAAAGATTGCTAATATTGATTTCGTTATCGCCGCCAATGAAAAAGAAGCCTTAATCTTGGAAAATGAACTAATTAAAAAATATCTTCCCAAATATAATATCCAATGGCGGGATGATAAAAGTTATTTTTGGGTTGATTTTACCAGAGACGAATGGCCGCGGTTAAAAATTGTCCATAAAGCAAATCTGTCCAGCGAAGCCCAAGGCCCTTTTACTAATGGCACGGAACTTAAACAAACTCTGCGCGCCTTGCGCAAGGCTTTCCCTTTTCGCACCTGTAAAAACGCTTATAACAAACCCTGCCTGCAGTGGCATCTAAACCTATGTCCGGCGCACAATAACCGTTTGCCTCTAATTGCTTACCGCCGATCATTAGACTCGCTTCGCCAATTTTTGCGGCTTTACGCCAATCAACAAATCCGTATAGAAGCTTATGATATTTCCAATATCCAAGGCACCAACGCTGTCGGTTCAATGGTTGTTTTCAAAGGAGCAAAACCGGATAAATCGCAATATCGAAAGTTTAAAATTAAAACTGTCCGCGGCGCCAACGATATTGCCATGTTAAAAGAAGTTTTACGCCGGCGCTTTGCCCATGCCGAGTGGCCTTTGCCGAATATTATGTTAATTGACGGCGGCCGAGCCCAATTAAACGCTGCCATCGCTATAGCCAGGAGCCAGCTGCCAAAGACCGCCATTGTTGCCTTGGCGAAACAAGATGAAGAGATTTATACTATATATAGTAGCAAGGCCTTAAGGCTAATTGCCTTACCGATTTCGTTGCAATTAGCTTTTCAAGCTGTCCGCAATGAAGCGCACCGTTTTGCCATATCATATTATCGACATCTTCATGGTAAAAGTTTTAAACGAAGAAATACTACAAAAAAAGCTAGAAACTAAAACTCAGCGCCGCCTAAAAAAGAAACATCCGAAAATGGCGGTTTCTGGCAAAAGCGTTCTGGGCCTACGCCGGATCATTAAAAATAAGTCGGCTGTTCGTTGACTCTGGGCCCTGTTTATGCTAATATCTTATTCGTATGATGCGTTTTTTAGTCAGAATCTTAGCTAATGCTTTCGCTATTTATTTAGCAGCCTATTTTGTTGTTGATTTTGACTTTCCCCATCAAGTCCAAGATTGGAAATTGCTTTTATTGGCTGGTTTGCTTTTGGCGCTTTTCAACGCCGTCCTAAAGCCGCTCCTAAAACTGATTTCCGCTCCCCTTATCGTTCTGTCTCTGGGGCTTTTCACCTTAATAATTAATGCTGCTTTGCTCTGGCTTCTTTCTTTAGTTATTCCGGAATTAAGCATCACTACTTTTTGGGCATATTTTTGGGGAACGCTTATTATTAGTTTAGTAAATTGGCTGGTTGAATTATTTATTAAAAAGAAAAAAACTACATAATTTATGAATCTAACCAATATCTTATCGGTTTCCCAGATAGTTGTTTCTGTTTTGCTGATCGTTTCTATTTTATTGCAACAGCGAGGCGCCGGTTCCAGCGCCATCACCGGCGGCAGCGGCGGTTCAGCCTATTATGCCCGGCGCGGCTTTGAAAAAGTCCTGTTTGCCGCAATTATAATCCTGTCTATCATCTTCGTAGCTTTAGCTATTGCTTCTATTGTAATCACCGCAAAATATTAATTTTTTGATTTCGCGCTTTGGCGCGATTCGCGTTTTTAAGCTTATTATTTTCTGCGCGCTAAGCAATGAATCTTGCTAAACCGCCCAGGAAACTACGCCAAACAACACGAAAAATCATTTATTATTATCCGCACTCTTTTTGAAAAACTTCATACTTGGTTAGCCGATTTTAAATGGCCGGCAATAAATCAGTGGCGGCAATTTTTTTCTGTTACCAACCGCCCAGAGCGCCATCGCTTAGGCATCCTTGTTGCTTCTGCCATAATTGGATTTGTAATTTTAGGCTCTCAACTTTATTTGAGTTTAACTGTTGTAAAACCGGATTATGCCGGCTCAATTAATGTAGCTATTGTCGGCACGCCCAGATTTTTAAACCCGGCCTTAAACCAGATAAACGACGCAGATAAAGACTTATCGGCAATTATCTTTTCGGGCTTAATGAAGTATAACGCCCAAGGAAAATTGGTTAATGACTTGGCGGAAAGCTATGCTATCGGCGAAAACGGAAAAGTTTACGAAATAACCTTAAAAGAAAATATTCTCTGGCAAGATGAGCAGCCCTTAACCGCTGATGATGTTATTTTCACCATCCAAACGATTCAAAATGCCGACTTCCGCAGCCCAATACGTTCTCTTTGGCAAGGCGTCGAGATAGAAAAAATAAGCGACCGGGTTGTTCGTTTCCGGCTTAAGAACGTCTACGCTTCTTTCCTTAACGACCTGACTTTTGGCATTTTGCCAAAGCATCTTTGGAGCAATGTCGCCGCATCCCAATTTGCCTTAAGCGAGTTGAACTTGAAACCGATCGGTTCCGGACCATACCAATTTAATAAATTGCAAAAAGACAAGAACGGCACTATTAAAAGCATCGAACTTAAAGCTTTTGCTGATTATTTTGGCGGCCGCCCCTATATCAATACCATCACTTTTTATTTTTACTCATCGGAAAGCGAAGCTTTCACTGCCTATAAAAAAGGTGAGGCTGATGTTTTTACTTTCACTTCAGCCAAAAACTTTCTTGAGCTAAAAAGCAAAGAAAGCGCCGATTATAATATCTTCTCTTTCAGCTTGCCGCGTTATTTTGCCGTGTTTTTCAATCAAAGCCAAAATAAGTTTTTAGCCGATAAAACCGTGCGCCAGGCTTTAACGCTGGCCACCGATAAAACAGAAATAGTAAATACCATTTTTGGCGGCTATGGCCAAACTGCTTCTTCTCCGTTGCTGCCCGGCATGACAGGATATTCAGACCAAACCAAATCTTTTAATTTTGACTTGGAAGCCGCCAAGAACTCTTTAGCCGCGGCTGGTTGGGCGGATGTAGACGGCGACGGATTCCTAGAGGCTAATAAAACCAACGAAAAACTTGAGGTCGTTTTAACAACTATTGATTGGCCAGAACTGTCAAAAATCGCCGAAATTCTCAAAACCCAATGGACTAAACTTGGAGTGAAGGTCACAACCGACATTAAAGAAACTGATAAGATCCAAAGCGAAACCATCAAGCCCCGACTCTTCCAAGCCTTGCTTTTTGGCGAAGTGCTGGGCAAAGAACCGGACCTTTTCCATTTCTGGCATTCCTCGCAGAAAAAAGATTCGGGCTTAAATCTGGCTTTATATGATAATTCGGAAGTCGACAAACTCTTGTCCCAAGCGATAGAAAATCTGGATAAAGCCGCCCGGGAACAAGCCTACCAAAAGGCCGTAAATATTATCGTTGGCGACTTGCCGGCAATTTTCCTTTTTAATCCAGATTCCCTGATGATCGCCCAAAAAGATATTATGGGCATAGAATTAAAATATTTGGATTTGCCGGCTACCCGCTTTTCTGAAATAAACCATTGGTATTTAGAAACCCATCGAGTCTTCAAATAAAAACAATTGGCTAATAAGCGTGAACATATAAGTTGCCGAAAAAAGATAGACAACTTATTACTATTACGCTTGTTAACTTACATCCATGGAGGTGGATAAATCTAATTTCAGGTCAGTCATTCTTAGTTCAGTCAACCAACTGAATGAACCGCTAACTTTTTTTAATGAACTTAATTTAGGGCGCCGCTCTTTTAATAAAGTTTTAATTTGCGGCATGGGCGGTTCAGCTATAATGGGAGAGTTTTTGTCTTATTTTCAAGATACCGGCTTTGCTCCCCTTTCCCCAACCGTTCCTGTTTTAATTCACCGCTCTTATAACCTGCCTATGGGAGCAGACCAAAACACGCTGGTCATTTGCATTTCCTATTCTGGCAATACCGAAGAAACCATAGCTGCTTTTGACAAAGCCTTAGCTGCCAACATTGAAGTTTCCGGCATAACTTCCGGCGGCCAAATGGCTGAGCTCTTCCAAAAAAATAAAATACCCTGGGTTAAGATCCCTCAAAACATACAACCGCGCATGTCGTCTGGCTATCAATTATCCGCCATAGTAAAAGTCTTAATGGCTTACGGCCTGTTGGGCTCGGCCGCGCAAGCCGCTCTATCTTCTTTGCCGGAAAAGGTTAACCCTTCAAGCTTCGAGAACCAAACAAAATTATTCTGCGCTAAACTCCATAATAAAGTTCCGATCATCTACACTTCGCAAAATAACTTCGCCTTGGCTATGCGCTGGAAGATCAGTTTTAACGAAAACACTAAAATCCCAGCTTTTTGCAACGTCTTTCCGGAGATGAACCACAACGAAATGGTTGGCTGGACCAGAAGCTTGGGGCCTTTCCACCTGCTCTTTCTGCGCGATAGCGACGATCTGCCTCGAATTAAAAAACGGATGGAGATCACAGCCGAGCTCCTGAAAAAAGAAGGTTTGCCAGCTGACTTCATCGATATTGCCGGCCAAAATCCGCTGGAGAAAATATTCTGGGCTTTAGTTTATGGCAATTGGCTTTCTTATTATCTGGCTCTAATGTATGGCATCGATCCAACTCCGGTCGCTATGGTTGAAGAATTAAAAAAGAAACTGAAAGAGTAATTATTTTGAATCTTCCTATTTGCTATTGACTTTTGTTTATTTATGTGATACACTAGCAAAAGTGGTAATCCTCTCGGCGTAAGGCCGCATAATACTTGAAGTTAAAGCCCCTCTCGGGCTGGCCGCTTTTAGCGGATTTGCTTCTCTGTTTTTTACCTATTTGCTAGCGTCTATCACGGACGAGTTTTAAATTATGCTTTCTTTGTTTGTTCATATTTCGTGTCCCGTTAAGATATTATTTATCCGGGAGAAACTAAAAGATTTGAAATAGCAGGCTAAAAGCATAATCTAAAACTTGTCTTCCCGCTGGGGATGTGGCGGAACTGGCAGACGCGTACGCTTCAGGAGCGTATACCGCAAGGTGTGAGAGTTCAAATCTCTCCATCCCCACACTTTTTAACTTAAATTAAATTATAAAAACTCGCCTGTCGCTCTTATCTATTAAGCGCCTCAAGGCAAGGGCTTTTAATTGCTTTTCACCTATCAGAAAAGTAATACAAAAAAACTTATGATGACTCAGACAAACTCGCCAAGGCGCAGCGGACCGGCTAGATTCCGGCCCCGCGTTGGCAATAAAAGACCGGCTCAAAAAAGAGGCGGCTACTCTGGAGGCGCCAGGCACAACGAGCCTCGCAACGAAAGAATAAACGAATACGTCAGTAAAGGAGAAAATACTTTAAAGATCATCCCTCTGGGCGGACAAGAAGAAGTCGGCCGGAATATGACGATTTTTGAATATGGCAAAGACATTGTTATTTTGGATATGGGCGTGCAATTTCCGGAAGAAGATATGCCGGGCATTGATTATATCATTCCCAATATCTCCTATTTGCAAGGCAAAGAAAAAAATATCCGCGGCGTTATTTTCAGCCACGGCCATTTGGACCATATCGGCGCCGCCCCTATTTTGCTGGATAAATTAAACTATCCGCCGATCGTCGGCCGCGACCTGACTATTTGTTTGGTTAAAAAACGCCTGGAAGATTACGCAAAAAACTCAGCCAAAAAATTACACGTTATTCCCGTTAAATCAACCGAGGACAAAATAAAATTAGGCAATTTTAATATCAGCTTCTTTGATATTGAGCACTCTATCATGGACGCAGTTGGCGTTATTTTGCAAACTCCTTCCGCCACAGTTATCCATCCGGGCGACTGGACAATGGACAAAGATCCCATCAGCGGCAAGTTTCTTTCCTATGACCACCTATCCTATCTGCCCAGCCCCAAAGTTTTGATGCTGGAAAGTTTGGGCGCGGTTGATAATAGGCCTAGCCACACCACCGAAAAAGAAATGTATGCCAATTTGGAAAGACTTATCAGTGAAGCCACCGGCAAAGTTATTATCGGCACTTTTTCTTCCCAGATCCGCCGCGTAGGCCACATTTTGGAATACGCCCGCTCTATCGGCAAGAAAGTCGCGCTGGACGGCTTCAGCATGAAAATGAACGTAGAAATTGCTAAAGAGCTTGGCTATATTAAGGCTGATAAAGAAACTCTGATCACTGTTAACGACCTGCATAAATATCCGGAAAATAAAATAATCATCGTTTGCACCGGCGCGCAAGGCGAAGGCAACGCTGTGCTTTCCCGCATTATCACCGGCGACCACCGCTTTATTAAAGTGCGCAAGCAAGATACCGTTATCTTTTCTTCCTCGGTCATTCCGGGCAATGAAAGAACTATCCAGCGCCTAAAAGATAACCTATACCGCCAATGCGATAATGTGATCCATAGCGATATAATGGATGTGCATACCAGCGGCCACTGCAACGCCCAAAACATCAAAGAGATGATCAAGCAGGTTAAACCGGATTTCTTTCTGCCAACCTATGCCAACCACTATATGCTAAAAGAATCGGCTAAATTAGCTGTTGAAGCCGGCATGCATAAAGCCAATATCTTTGTTTTAGACAATGGCTCGGTGCTGGAGTTTTCCAGCCAAGGAGAGCCAAAACTTCACGACAAAAAAGCGCCTTCAAGCTATGTCTTTGTTGACGGCTTGGGCGTGGGCGATATCGGCCAAGTTGTGTTGCGCGACCGCCAAGCCATGGCGCAAGACGGCATGTTTGTTGTTATTATCACGTTGGATTCCCAGACCGGACAAGTCCGCAACAGTCCCGATATTATTTCGCGCGGCTTCATCTATATGCGCGAATCCAAAGACTTGCTTTACCAAGTGCGCCAGAAAGTCAAAGATATTGTCCATCATTCAACCGGCAATAAAGGCCATATTGATGAAGAATATATCAAAGACCAGGTGCGCGATAAGATCGGCCAATTCTTATATACCAGAACCGAACGGCGCCCGATGGTATTACCTGTATTGATTGAGGTATAATATTTTACATCTTACATAATTTAATCAAGTAATTTTGCCAGCTTGCCCCGTAAATCCGCCTAAGGCGGATTTACGGGGTGCTGATAGAAGTCTAATTAACGTTGAGTTCAATGTTCCGATATTCGTCGGAACATTGGGCGCGGAATTAATTATTGTTCTTTTTATAAACCTTTTAACCAAGACTAGAAAAGGAGGCCTGAATGGAAAGATTGCTTTTATTTGCAGAAGGGCTCTTTGAGAAAAGAGTCTCACTTGATTATTTTTCTCTTTATATGTTAGCGCTAATTATCTGCGCTTTCGCTTTTATCGCTATTTTTGTAAGCATACAAAACAAGAGAAATAAAAAATCTAAACAGCAAACCCAAGGAGGAAATTATGAGAGCCGCAATCGTTATTCTTTTTATAGTTGCGATCCTGGGACTGGCAAAAGCTCTGATGAACCGAGCCAGAAAAGAAGAACCAATCAATAAACCATCCTAGCCACAATTTTTATGTTCTTGCTCCAAACAAAAAAGCCTTGATAAAAATCAAGGCTTTTTATCCCGTCAGTCACGACTGACGGGATTTATTTTATTATCTCTATCAATTCTTTCTTTTTTTCTTCCAGCTTTTCCGGTGTATCTGCCTCCATATTCAATCTAACCAACGGCTCGGTATTGGACTTGCGCAAATTAAACCACCAATCAGCGTATTGAATAGTTATGCCATCGATCTTTTTGAGTTGGCCATCGCTGAACCTTTGGGCAATGGTTTCAATGGTCTTATCCGGGTCGGCCACCTCAAAATTAATTTCTCCTGAATGATAGTATTTTTTCAAAGAAGCGCAAATAGCCGAAAAAGGTTGCGCCTGCGAGCTTAAGATCCGCAAAACTTCCAGCAAAGTAAACAGCGTATTTTCTATAAAGCCCAGATCCCGGTAAAAATAATGGCCAGAAAGCTCGCCGCCAAACAGAATGTCTTCCCGCCTCATTTGCTCTTTCATTAAAGAATGCCCGGGCCGGCCCAAAATTGCCTCTCCGCCGGCATTTTTAATAACTTCGGGCACGATCTTACTAGAACGGACCTCAAATAAGATCTTCTGGCCTGCGTTTTCTTTTAACAAGCACCCAGCAATTAAGGCGGTTGTAAAATCGCCGCGCACTAACTCCCCCTTTTCATCTAAAAACGCCACCCGGTCGCCATCGCCGTCAAAAGCCACGCCCAAATCCGCCCGTTCGCTCAATATTTTTTCCCGCAACTCTTTTAAGTTCTCTTCTTTTATGGGATTGGCTTCGTGGTTCGGAAAGCGCCCATCTGGTTCGGCAAATAAAAACTCGGCTTGGCAAGGCAAAGATTTTAACAATCCCATAACTTCCGCCCCGGCCATGCCATTGCCAAAATCGACGATGATTTTTAAGGGTTTTATTTCATTTAAAGATATCCGGCCTTTCACAAAATCTAAATAATCAGCCAACAACTCTTTTTCCAGAACCTTTCCAACAAGATTCAATTTAGCCGGCCTGTCTTTTTTAGCCAGCTCTCTTATCTCCGCTAAGCCTGAATCAAGCCCGATAGGGCGCGCTTCAGCGCGGCAGATCTTCAAGCCGTTATACTGCGCCGGATTATGGGAAGCAGTAATCATTATGCCGCCAGCCGCTTTTTGGTTGATAATTGCCCAATAAAAAAGCGGGGTGCTCACCCGCCCGATATCTATCACATCTGCTCCCTCCGAGATCAAGCTGTCGACTAAAGCTTGATGCAAGTCATCAGAAGAAACTCTGGCGTCCCGGCCAACAACTATTGCTTCGCCGCTCATTTCTCCCTGATTGCGCAAAAACTCAATGAAAGAGGCGGCAATCGAAAAAACCGATTCTTCGTTTATTTCTTCCGGGTAAACTCCGCGAACATCATAGGCCTTAAATATTTTAGGATTTATATTAGACATAATCTTATTTTTATTATACCATAAAAAAATATTAGGATAAATCTTTTATTTTTTATGCTTTCTATCGGAATTGTCGGCCTGCCTAACGTAGGCAAATCAACTTTATTTAAAGCGCTAACCAAACGCCAGGTTGATATACAAAATTATCCCTTTTGCACTATTGAACCGAATGTCGGCATTGTTGAGGTGCCAGATGAGCGGCTGGAACTCTTAGCTAAAATGTCCCACTCCGCCAAAATCGTGCCCACCGCCATCCAATTTACCGATATTGCCGGATTAGTGAAAGGCGCCAGCCAGGGCGAGGGGCTAGGCAACCAATTTTTAGCCAATATCCGCGAAGCCGATGCCATCATGCAAGTGGTGCGGGCCTTTGAAGGCACCGATATTATCCATGTTTCCGGGCAACCCCAACCAAAAGATGATATCGAAATTATTTCTCTTGAACTGATATTCAAGGACCTGGATACCCTGAAGAAACATTTGCCCAAAGTAGAAAAAAATATAAAAGGCGGGGATAAGGAAGCAGCGCTGGAACACGCTTTTTTATCGCGCTTAATCCCCTTTTTAGAACAAGGGAAACCAGCCAAAGATATAGAAAAGAACGAAAAAGAGGCCGAGTTTTTAAAGGCCTTAAACCTTTTAAGCGCCAAGCCCGTCTTATACGTTATAAACTGCTCCTCAGATAAAAAGGTTATCGAATACCCGGCCAGCGCTTCGCCGGCCCTGGAACTTGATGTTAAGCTGGAAAACGAACTTTCTGAGCTTGATTTTGAAGCGGCTAAAGAGATGAGAGAAGCTCTGCCACACCCGAAAAACAGCATTGACGAATTGATTTCCGCCTGCTATACTTTATTAGGATTAGAAACATTCTTAACCACCGGCGAGGACGAAACCCGCGCTTGGACAATTACCAAAGGCAGCAAGGCTCCTCAAGCTGCCGGCAAGATCCATACGGACTTCGAGAAAGGATTTATCCGAGCAGATGTGGTTTTTTGGAAAGATTTGCTTGAAGCCTCCTCTTGGGCCAGCGCCCGAGAAAAAGGATTGCTTAAAACCGAGGGCAAAGAATACGTGGTCAAAGATGGAGATGTAATTGAGTTTAAAACTAACTAAAAGATAAATATTTTTATGTACGAATTAACCTATATCATAAACCCGGTTTCTGGCGATTTGGATACAAACGCTGTCGCGGCTAAAGTCCGCGCTTTTATTGTTGAGAAATTAGCCGGCGAAGTTAAAAGAGAGTTTATCGGCGAGAAAAAAAGGTTGAGCTACCCGATCAAAAAACAATCCGGCGGCTCTTATGCCACCGTTGAGTTCCAGGCTGAACCGGAAAAAATAGATGACTTAAAAAAGTTTTTGGAGATAGATAACGATATTCTGCGGCATTTGATCATCGTGATGGATGAAAAAGCGCAAGTTAAGCGCCCAGCCAGAGTTAAACCGATAACCACTGCCCTGCCCGAAAGCGAGATCAGCGCCAAGGGAGAAAAAATAAAGATTGAGGAGTTAGATAAAAAACTTGAAGAATTACTAAAATAATTATCATTTAAATATCTAAACATGAACTTCAATCGAGCCATAATCGTAGGAAACGTCACCCGGGATGTCGAAATAAAAACTTTGCCTTCCGGCCAATCAGTCGCCAATTTCAGCGTAGCGACCAACCGAGTCTACACTGATAAATCCGGCGGCAAGCAGCAAACTGCCGAGTTCCATAATATTGTGGCTTTTGGAAAGCTAGCTGATATTTGCAGCCGCTATCTGAATAAAGGAAAAATGGTGCTGGTTGAAGGCCGAATCCAAACCCGCTCCTGGCAAGCCCAAGACGGCTCCAAGCGTTATCGCACCGAGATAGTTATGGAGAACATGCAGCTTGGCCCGCGTGGCTTAGCTGGAGACGCTCCTAGCAGCCACAATGCCAGCAACGGCCCGTCCGCCGCTCCCGCTGACGAAGAGATTCCTGTGATCGATGCCGATGAGAACATGAACTTTGGCAACGACGAAGAACAAAGCGGAGTGAACGTTAAAGATATTCCTTTTTAAACAATAACTTACTAAAAATCTTAATTGCTATCCAACTATGAACAAATCCTGCTATTTCTGCACTGAAAATATTAATACCTTAGATTATAAAAACACAGAGATTCTGCGCAATTTTTTAAGTGGCCAAGCTAAGATCCTGCCGCCGCGCCGCACCGGCACCTGCCAAAAGCACCAACGGATTCTCGCCACGGCGATTAAACGCGCCCGCTTTATGGCTTTACTGCCGTTTACCAAAAAATAATCTATTTACTACTCCTTTTTTAAAAAACCGCTTGCTAACAGCAGCGGTTTTTTTATATTTCAATTCAAATAAAAATTATATTCTCTTTAACTTAATAATTCCTAATGTCTCTAATAATAAACATCTTACTAAATATTGAACATTCATTATGTCGTATGGCGACACTGTTTTTATAATTTTTTTTGTATCTTTTTCTTTTCCACTAAGACTATGAGCGCAAACACTACTTCGTAAAAAGGAACTCCTATCAATTGCCTGAACTAAAGTTATTTCTTCGTCCCTAACATTAGAACCGGCAGACCAAGATGATTTATTTCCTTTTTTAATAAAGGGTTTTTTATTTTCTATTAGCCTCTTTCCCCCTCTAACAGCCCAATCATATGTAATACTAGTTTTTATTTTTGCCTTTTTTAATCGGAGTAAAATATCTTGCTCTGTTTTAGGCAAAATGGTGCCCTTATTATCCTTAGATTGGGGTTTCTCGGTTCCCGGAATTATATCTTTGGGTATTATTTTCAAATTTAGTTCTTCAATTGCCGAAAAAGCTAAATTTATTGCACCAGAAGCCATCACCCGAAATCTATGAGGAAAGGGACTTGCTAAATTAGGAGACTCTAATCGTTCTCCTGGTTCGAAATCTACTATGGGACGAGAATAACTCCTCAAGCTAAAGAATAACTTATAAATTGCATAAATAAATTTATCGTTAAAAGAAGCTCTCGCAGCCATAACTCCAGCCAAATATACATCCCCGCCTAAGAAAACCGTCGGAAAAGCATTCTGACCCTTCAGCTCGATTAACTTTAATCCTGGCCAAGAATAAATATCTTCTATTCCTACAACATCGTAACCGGCCAATATTGTAATACAAGCATAAACGAGATCAAGAGCCTCTAGTGCTTTTTCTTCGGAAGTAGCTTCGATTATTAGGTGATAACATGGAGTCCCTGGTATATTGTATTTATTGCTAGGCTCTTTATGTTTTTGAAATATAATTTTTCCCCATTTTCCTTTTAAAACAAGGCCGTGATAATAATGCTTAGAAAAGTCAGTAAATCCTGTAAGATATTTTTTCATAATCATCTTCATAAAAAGCGCAGCCTAGCTGCGCTTTTTATTTTCTTTGTGATTACTACGCGTAAATATTTTCTTTTTCGTCCGCTTCTTTAATCTTTTTGGTAATTTCTGCCGTGATTTTCGGATTCTCTTGCAAATAAGCTTTTGAAGCTTCCATGCCTTGCCCTAATTTAATGTCGCCATAATTAAACCACGCACCGCCCTTGTTAACCACGCCGTATTTAACGCCGGTATTCACAACATCACCCTCATACGAAATGCCTTTGTTATACATAATATCAAACTCGGCGGTTTTAAAAGGCGCAGCTACTTTATTTTTCACCACCTTAACTTTCACCCGATTGCCAATGATATTATCCCCTTGTTTGATCTGCGCGGTGCGGCGAACATCCACCCGAACCGAAGAATAAAACTTCAACGCTTTGCCGCCCGGCGTTTCTTCCGGGTTGCCAAACACTATACCGATCTTCATTCTTATCTGGTTAATAAAAATAACGCTAGTTCCGGATTTAGCCACAATCGCTGTGAGCTTCCGCAAAGCCTGGCTCATAAGCCTAGCCTGCAAGCCCATATGCTGCTGGCCCATCTCGCCTTCAATTTCCGCGCGCGGAGTTAGCGCTGCCACCGAGTCCACCACTATCAAATCAATAGCGGCTGAGCGAACCAAGCTCTCAACAATATCCAAAGCCTGTTCCCCTGTGTCGGGCTGGGAAATTAAAAGATTATCTATCTTAACGCCGATGCGTTTGGCGTATTCCGGGTCCAAAGCATGTTCGGCATCCACAAAGGCGCATAGCCCGCCCTTCTTTTGAGCCTGAGCTACAGTATGAAGCGCTAAAGTCGTCTTGCCGCTAGATTCTGGCCCATAGACCTCTATTATCCTGCCCTTAGGGAAACCACCCACTCCTAGCGCCAAATCTAAAGAAATAGAGCCTGTTGGGATAGCGTCCACGTTCACCCGCTCTGCTTCGCCTAGCTTCATAATTGACCCTTCGCCAAACTTTTCCTTGATCTCGTCGATGGCTGTTTTCAGGGCTTTATTCTTTTCGTTCATTTCGCCTTCTGATTGTTTAGTCATATATTTAAAAATATTTATTACTTCAACATGATCCTACGCAACTCGGAACTTGATTTATTAAAACGGTTTACTGCTTCAACTTTTATAATATTTAATCCTTGGAATAAGCTTATTTCCTGCTCAAAATTACCGTCTTTATCAATATAGCTTTGTTGCCCGTTAATTGTCAATTTAACCCCTGGCTCAGCTTGTCCTTTGAACAAAACCGATGAGCTTTCCGCTATAAAATCGGCTTCAGCCGGTTCAAAAATCTTAAGGCTCGGCGGGCTTAATAAAAAATGCAGCTGATAAAAAAAATAGCCTATAACCAAAAATAATACCACTGTTCCCAAGCCCCAACTTAAAGTCTTTGGCGTGATAATAAACCTCCGGGAACGCAGAGTCGGCAAAGCCTGGTGCGCCTGATTTTTTAAATGGCTGGCTATCCGGGATTCTTTCTCGTATTCACCCACTAATTCTTTTTCATCAAGAGATATGAGCTTAGCGTATTTGCGCAGAATCCCTTTAGAATAAACATCGGCTGGCAATTTTTCTATTTCTCCATTCTCCAAATAGTCCAAATATTTTGCCGGCAAACTTAAAAGCTGGACGACTTTTTCTTTGGTCAGACCAGCTTCCTCCCTAGCTGTTTTTAATTTTTCGCCAAAACTTGGCGGTGCTTCAACTTTTTTTGCGGTAAATACCATGCCAATTTTGTCTTAAAATTATTTTGCGTAGCTAAATAATTTTTAGCTACAAAATTGAGCACCCGCCTCAATTTCCATCCATGTTCTTGGCGCTCCAATCAAGACAGGCTAAGCCGCTTCGCTCTTATCTGTCGGAACATCAAAGTATTTCCTTGGAAATTAGGGCGGGTAAGGTTTTGCTGCCAAAATCTATTTGTCTGATGACTCTAGATTTTGGACAAAACGCTTTAAAACACATTTGCTTCTTCATCGCCCTCTTTGGGGTTTCCCGGAACTCCGGGCAAACCATCAACCAAAACCTCGCGGGGTTTAGCTCCGTCTCCCGGCCCCACCACGCCATTATCTTCAAGCATATCAAGAAGCCTGGCTGCCCGCGCATAGCCCACGCGCAACCGCCGCTGCAGCAGCGAAGCTGAGGCTTTCCCGCTTTGGATTACCACTTCCTTAGCTTCATTATATAAATCATCATCTCCGCCATTATCACTGCTAGAGGAGTTGCCGCCAAAAATTGCTCCCTGGGCGGTGCGTGCCTGAGTGATATCATCGGCAAAATCCGCTGCCGTGTTTTGTTTAGCTAAAAACTCCACCACTTTTTTCACTTCTTTATCTGAAACGAAAGTTCCCTGCACGCGGCGGGGCTTAGCCACATCTCCCGACAAAAACAGCAAGTCTCCGCTCCCCAATAATTTATCGGCGCCGGAACTATCCAAGATAGTGCGCGAATCAATTTGTGAAGCCACCTGAAATGCCACGCGTGAAGTAATGTTAGCCTTGATCAAACCCGTAATAACTTCTACCGACGGCCGCTGAGTGGCCAGAACCAAATGGATGCCGACTGCCCGCGACATTTGCGCCAGCCTCACCACCGTGGCTTCCACCTCTCGGCCATGAGACATCATTAAGTCTGCTAATTCGTCCACGATAATAACAATATAAGGCAAAGGCTCGTCTATTTCGCCATCAACGAATTTTTTATTATAAGAAATTATATCCCGCGCCTGTACTTCGGAAAGCACTCCAAACCGCCGTTCCATTTCCGAAACCGCCCAGCGCAAAGCATTGACCATTTTTTCCGGCTCAACAATAACCGGGGTCAACAAGTGCGGCAACCCGTTATAAACCGGAAACTCCACGCGCTTAGGATCGATCAAAATCAATTTCAAAAAATTAGGCGCCTGCCTGTATAGCAAGCTTGTAATAATGGAGTTTAAACAAATGGTTTTGCCCGTGCCTGTGGCGCCGGCCACCAACATATGCGGCATTTTTTCGAGGCCCGCATAAACCGGCATACCTGCCACGTCGCGGCCCAAAGCGATGGTAAGCATCTTATGGTTTTGGGCAAAATCTGGCTGTTCGATTAGATTCTTTAAGCGCACTTTCATAACTGCTTTGTTAGGCAATTCTATGCCAACCAGAGAGCGCCCGGGAATTGGCGCTTCGATACGGATGGGATGCGCGGCCAAAGACATCGATAAGTCGTTTTGCAAAGTGGTTATTTTGGAAAGTTTAACGCCTTGCGCGGGCCTGAAAGTGTATTGCGTGACAGTGGGGCCGATATTCACTTCCGCCATTTCCACTTCTATGCCAAAGTGCTGCAAAGTGCGCTTGATAATATTGGCGTTGGCTTTAATATCGCCGCTGGTAGGCTCGCCAGAATCAGGTTCCAGCAGATCAATTGGCGGAAACTTATAGTCGGCCATCGTCATTTTGCTTTGCAATAGCAACATTTCATCTTTCTTGGCTTTCTTTTCTTCTTTACTTTCCACTACCGGCGGCACGGAAGACTTGCCGTCTTTTTCCGCCACGCCTAAGTTTTTAACTTTAAAACCAGGAGCTGGCATTATTTTTTGCATAAAAGAATCCAAAGCTCCGCCGCCTTCGGTTTTTACTTGCTCGGCATTTTTAATAAAATCTTTGCCCGATTTTTTGCCGCGGTCAAAGATAAAGTCCGCTAATTTTTTTAAAGAGATATTAAACGAGATAAGCAACGAAACAAAGATCAAGCCGACTAAAATAATATAGCTGGCGTAGACGCCCAAGAACTTCATAAAAGGATAAACCACCGCCACGCCTAAATATCCGCCGCCTCGACCGCTTTCTATTTGGCTCCCTAAGATCATTTGCAAAAAGCCTAAAAAGCTAAGCAAAAACAATCCGATGCCCCAAAAAGGCGTGCCGTATAATTCTTCATGCAAAGACTTTAAAATGGCTATCCCGCCTAGAATCAAAGATAGCGGAACCAAAAAATAACCCCAGCCAAAAAGCAGGCCAAGGTAATGATATAAAAAATTGCCGGCTTCACCGGCCGCGCCAAAAGCGCTTAAGGCTGTTATTAAAGCACCAACAAAAAGTAAAACCGCTATAATCCCCTTTTTTGTTTCGGCGTGCAAACTTAACTTGGGACCTTTAAACTTAAAACCGCTATTATATTTTTTAGCCATATTAATTTATTCCAAGCCTGGCCTGGATAAAATATAAAAATTATACCCTTTCTTAACTATTCGTCTGTTGGGTCCTGCATACTCCTATTATATAAAACATTGCAAAATCAAGCAAACCCCTCTCTATAACTAAAAATCCCCGCAACACGCGGGGATTTTTTCAACTATTTTTTTACTTTTCTTTTCTATCTTCTTCCTGTTCTTCCAAAGTCCGATAGCCGGTGCCGGCCGGAATTAAGCGCCCGATAATCACATTCTCTTTCAAACCGCGCAAATGGTCTTCTTTTGCTTGAGCAGCAGCGTTGATCAAAACCTTGGTTGTTTCTTGGAAGGAAGCCGCCGATAACCAGCTTTCGGTGCTCAAAGCAACTTTAGAGATGCCGAGCAACAATTGAACAGCTGTGGCAGTTTTGCCCTTATCTCCCAAAGCGCGCTGAATATCGTTTTCCACCAAAAATCTTTGTTTTTCAACCACATCGCCAACTAGCAAATTAGTGGCGCCAACCTCCTTAACGCGCACGCGGGAGAACATTTTTTTGATAATGATCTCTATATGCTTATCGTTAATGCCTTCACCTTGCGAGATATAAATATTTTGCACCTCTTTGGTAATATAGCGCTGAACTTCTTCTTTGCCGGAAAGCTTGAAAAGCTCTTTTAGGTCCACATGCCCTTCGCTTAGCTGCTGGCCCTTGGTTACCAAATCCCCTTCTTTTACCCACAAAGTCGTTCTAATTGGAACTGTGTATTCTTTTTCCTGTTCTTCAAAGTTTTCTGGCTTAACCGCTTTCTTTTTACCGGATTTTTTCACCGGCTCGCCATCTTTCTTTGGCAAGTTCATGCCCTTTATTTTCATTATATTGGAGGAGCCAATGGCTTTAATTTCAATGACTTTGCCGTCGATCTCCGAAACCAGCGCCTTGCCTTTTGGCAATTGGCATTCAAAGATTTCCTGCACGCGCGGCAAACCTTGAGTGATGTCGCCAGCCTGAGCCACACCGCCGGTATGGAAAGTTCTCATGGTTAACTGTGTGCCCGGCTCACCAATAGCTTGGGCGGTCACAATACCCACCGCTTCACCCAATTTAACTAATTGGTTGCGGCCTAAGTCGTAGCCATAGCACATTTGGCAAATACCTTGCCGTGATTGGCAAGAAATAACCGAACGCACTTTTATTTTTTCTAGACCCAGCTCGTCGATCTTTTTAGCCGCATATTTATCTATCAAAGAGTTTCTCTTCACAATAACCTCGTCGCCAGATTTTATTTCTTCCTGCGCCACCCGGCCAACAATGCGCGAAGCTAAAGAGCGGCCAAGCTCTTTGCCATCTTCCCGATAAATATAGATGCCGTTCTTATCGCCGCAATCAACCTCTGAAATAACCACGTCCTGCGAAACGTCCACCAAGCGGCGAGTCAAATAACCGGCCGTCGCGGTGCGAAGCGCGGTATCGGAAGAGCCTTTTCTGGCGCCGTGAGTGGAAATGAAATATTCCAAAACGTTCAAGCCGTCCTTCAAACAGCTTTTCACCGGCAATTCGATAATATCGCCCGCCGGGCTCACCATTAAGCCTCTCATACCCATTAACTGCGATGTTTGGCCCCAAGAACCGCGCGCGCCCGAATCCACCATTAAATGCACCGGCCCCGTGGAATCCAATTCCTTAACGACTAATTTGCCGATATTATCAATGGCCGAAAACCAGGTTTCAATAATTCTGGCTCGGCGTTCTTCGCGGGATAACAAACCGTCCAAATATTGGTTATGGATAGTTTCCACTTCTTTTTCCGTTTGTTCCAATAAAGCCGCTTTTTCTTTAGGCACGGTTAAGTCGTTCATGCCCCAAGAAATGCCCGACTTAGTTGAGTGTTCAAAGCCGATCTGTTTTATTTTATCCAAAATCTCCGCGGCTTTTTTAATTCCGCATTTATCAATAATTTCCGCCACCAAGGAGTTCAACATTTTCTTTTTTAATTCCACGTTCGCAAACCCAATTTCGGGCGGCATAATTTGGTTGAACATCACCCGGCCGACCGAGGTCTCCAAAAACTTTTCTTTCACATCGGCCGTATAATTAGCCGGCGTCTTTATCTTGATCTTCGCTTTCAAATCAATTTCGCCCGCCTGATACATCAAAATCGCTTCATCGCCGTTCTGGAAATAGCGGCCTTCGCCTTTGGCGCCATCGGTTAGTTTGGTCATCCAATAGCAGCCCAAGATCATATCTTGCGTCGGAATAGCGATCGGCTCACCCGTGGCCGGCTTAAGCAAATTAGAAGAAGACAACATAATTTTGCCCGCTTCATTTTGCGCTTCATTAGTTAATGGCAAATGCACCGCCATTTGGTCGCCGTCAAAGTCCGCGTTGAACGCGCGGCAAACTAGAGGATGGATCTGAATAGCCGAACCCTCTATCAATACCGGCTGGAAAGCCTGGATACCGAGCCGATGCAAAGTCGGGGCGCGGTTCAGCAAAACATATTTATCGCGGATAACTTCTTCCAAGATCGCCCAAACTTCATCGGTTTCAAGTTCTATTAAATGCCCGGCGCTGCGAATATTATAAGCCAAGCCCTGCTCCACCAATTTGTGGATAACAAAAGGCTTAAAGAGTTCCAACGCCATTTGTTTTGGCAAACCGCATTGATGTATCTTCAAAGTTGGCCCAACCACGATAACTGAGCGGCCAGAATAGTCCACGCGCTTGCCCAGCAAGTTTTGGCGGAATCGGCCGGTCTTGCCTTTTAACATGTCGGCCAAAGAGCGAAGCTGCCGCTTTTGCCCTGTTGAAGCCATCACCGGGCCTTGTCCGCGGCGGGCTGAGTTGTCGATTAAAGCATCCACCGCTTCCTGCAACATGCGCCGCTCATTGCGGCAAATAACTTCCGGAGCATTCAACTCCAATAATTTTTTCAAACGATTATTGCGGTTGATCACGCGGCGATATAAATCGTTCAAGTCGCTCGTCGCAAACCGGCCGCCATCCAAAGCTACCATTGGCCGCAGATCTGGCGGCAACACCGGCAAAACAGTCAATATCATCCATTCCGGCCGCAAATTAGCATGGATCATTCCCGCCACCACCCTCAAGCGCTTAGCCGCTTTTTTCTGAGCCAAGTCTGAAGCCTTTTCTTTTTCGATCATCAATTCTTCTTTCAAAACATTCAAATCAACTCTGGACAAAGCTTTGTGCACGGCTTCCGCGCCAATTGCCGCCTCAAAAACCTGGCCGTATTTCACGCTCAGTTCGTAATAATCATTTTCAGAAATTGTTTGTAGCGCCTGCAAGCTTTTCAGTTCTGCCAAGCTCTTATCCCGTTGCTCTTTCAAAGATTGTTTTTCTTGAAGTTTGGCATCGGTGGGCAAACTTTTTACTTTTTGTTTATATTCTTTCTCGATTTCGTCCAGCATTTTCTCCCGCGCTGCCTCATCAACTTTGATCACCAAATAATTGGCAAAATAAACCACTCTTTCCAAATCTTGAACAGACAGATCTAAGATCAAGCCGATCTTGGAAGGCACGCCGCGCAAAAACCAGATATGCGAAACCGGCGAAGCCAAAGTAATATGGCCCATGCGTTCCCGGCGCACGATGGCCCGGGTCACTTCCACACCGCACTTGTCGCAAATGATTCCCTTATAGCGGATTCGGCGATATTTCCCGCAATAACATTCCCAATCCTTTTCCGGACCGAATATCTTTTCACAAAACAGACCGTCTTTTTCCGGCTTTTGGGTCCGGTAGTTGATGGTTTCCGGTTTTGTTACTTCGCCATAAGACCATTTCAAAATCTCCTCGGGTGAAGCGAGTTTTAATTTGATGGCTTTAAAATCACTGACTTTATAATTTGGCATATTACTTAATAATTTTATCTCTCTTTCTAAAAAGATTATTCTCGCACCGTTTCTTTTTCCGCCGGTCCCCGCTCATCCTGATCCGGCTCTTCTTTAACGCCCACTAAGTCCACCGCCAGCGCCAAAGCCTTAAGCTCAGAAACCAAAACATTAAATGATGCCGGCACATGAGGCGCCTTAATCGGCAAGCCCCGGATTATCGCGTCGTAGGCATTCGCCCGGCCCAGCACGTCATCGGATTTAATTGTTAAAACTTCCTGCAAGGTATGGGAAGCGCCATAGCCTTCCAAGGCCCACACTTCCATTTCACCAAACCGCTGGCCGCCAAATTGCGCCTTACCGCCCAATGGCTGCTGAGTTATCAAAGAATATGGCCCGATAGAGCGCATATGGATCTTGTCTTCAACCAAATGATGCAATTTCATTATATAGATATAACCCACCGTGACTTTCTGCCCAAATGGTTCGCCGGTATGGCCATCATATAAAACCACTTTGCCGTCTTCCGGATATCCTGCTTTCTTTAATTCTTCTTTAATTTCGCCTTCCGTAGCGCCGTCCAAAGCCGGAGTCTGCGCCAAATAATCCAAAGTATGGGCGGCCAATCCCAAGTGAGTTTCCAAGATCTGCCCAATGTTCATACGGGAAGCCACGCCCAACGGATTTAAAATAATATCCACCGGAGTGCCGTCAGCCAAGTATGGCATTTCTTCCACCGGCAAAACTTTTGAAATAACGCCCTTGTTGCCGTGGCGGCCAGCCAATTTATCGCCTACCATGACTTTTCTCAACTGCGCCACTTCCACCTGAATGGTCTTTATCACGCCCACCGGAAGCTTATCGCCTTTTTCGCGCGAGAAAACTTTAATGCCAATGATTCGGCCGCGCTTGCCATAAGGCATGCGAAGCGAGGTATCTTTAACGTCTCTGGCTTTTTCACCAAATATCGCCCGCAATAATCTCTCTTCAGCCGTTAAATCAGCTTCACCTTTAGGCGAGATCTTGCCAACTAAAATATCATTGGGCCCAACTTCCGCGCCGATGCGCACAATGCCTTCTTCGTCCAAATCTTTCAAGCGCTCTTCGCCAACGTTAGGAATATCGGGAGTTGTGATTTCCGGCCCCAATTTTGTTTCGCGCACATGGCAAGAAAAATCTTCAATATGGATAGAGGTAAACCTGTCTTTATGTAAAACTTTTTCTGAAAGAATGATTGCGTCTTCAAAGTTTGAGCCGCGCCATGACAAGAACGCTACCAATAAGTTTTGGCCCAGCGCTAACCTATCTTTATCAATGGCCGCGCCTTTAGCCAGCACATCGCCTTTTTTAACTTTAGTGCCCTTTTTCACTACCGGGTGCTGGTCGATAGAAGTGAATTGGTTAGTGCGGGAAAATGTCTGCAATAAATAGGTGTATTTTTTGCTGTCTTTAGTTTTAATGACAATATGGTCGGCATCAACTTCGGCGATTTCGCCGTCTTGCCTGGCCACAATTAATTGGCCGGAATCCAAAGCCGCTTTTCTTTCAACTCCGGTGCCCACCAAGGGCGCATCCGGTTTAATGCAAGAAACCGCTTGGCGTTGCATGTTCGAACCCATGAGGGCGCGAGTCGCGTCATCGTGTTCCAAGAACGGAATTAAAGAAGTTGCAACGGAAATAAATTGCTGCGGAGAAACATCCATATAGCCGATTCTTTCCGGCTTGGTAATCGCTGCCTGGCCGTGGACTCTCGCTTCCACGCGCTCATCGACAAAGTGTCCGTCTTTGGTCAAAGGCATGCCCGCGTGCGCAATGCTGAACTTTTGCTCTTCATAAGCATTCATATAAACCAGCTCTTCCGTCACGCGGCCGTTCTTTACTTTGCGGTATGGAGTTTCCAAAAAGCCGTATTCGTTCACGCGCGCAAAAGAAGCCAGCGTGCCGATCAAACCAATGTTCGGGCCTTCTGGAGTTTGAATAGGACAGATGCGGCCATAATAAGTTGTGTGCACGTCGCGGACTTCAAAACCGGCTCGCTCGCGTGTTAACCCGCCCGGGCCCATCGCCGAAATGCGGCGCTTGTGTTCCAATTCCGCCAACGGATTCACTTGGTCCATGAATTGGGATAATTGGGAAGTAGTGAAAAACTCTTTCACCGCCGCCATGAACGGGCGAATATTCACCAATTGCGCCGGCGTGATGGCCGCCACATCCAAAGTGGTCATGCGGTCTTTGGCAATTCTTTCGATTCGCGCCATACCCACCCGCAATTTATTTTGCAGCAATTCGCCCAAGGCTCGAACGCGCCGGTTAGCCAAGTGGTCGATATCATCGGGCTGCGCGCCGGGAGTATTATTCAGCTTAATAATTTCTTTTATCACCATCACCAAATCTTCCGGCCGCAAAATGCGATTTTCTTTATCCAGCGGGACATTCAAATTAAGCCGCAAATTAAACTTCCAGCGGCCGACTTTGGCCATATCGTATCTTTCAAAATCAAAGAACATTGCTTCGATCATTTGTTGAGCGTTATCCACGGTCGCCAAATCTCCCGGGCGCAAGCGCTTATAAACTTCGATAAAGCCTTCGCCCTGGTTTCGGGAAGCGTCTCTTTTAATGGTGGCTTCTATAAAATGGTTATCCGGATTATTATCAACGTCCTTAAAAGTGGCGAGCAATGAATCATCGTCGGAAATGCCAAAAGCCCGCAACAGCGCCGTCACCGGCACTTTTCTTTTGCGGTCAATTTTCACATATATAGCATTGTCGTAATCGGTTTCAAACTCTAGCCACGCACCGCGATTCGGGATTATTTTGGCGCCAAAAAGTTTTCGGCCTCGGACATTATTGGCGGTAAAAAATACGCCAGAGGAACGGATAAGCTGCGAAACTACCACACGCTCAACTCCGTTAACGATAAAAGTTCCCTGCTCGGTCATCAGCGGAAACTCGCCCAAATAGATTTCCTGCTCCTTTACTTCCTGGGTCTTGCGGTTGACCAAGCGCAACTTCACGCGCAGCGGCGCTTCAAAAGAAACGTTCTGCTTCTTGGCTTCCAGCTCCGTATATTTTGGCTCATCAAAATAATAGTCAGCAAAATAAAGATCCAAATCTTTGCCGGACCAATCCCGGATCGGCGAAACTTCTTCAAAAAGCTCTTTTAATCCCTTGTCGCGAAACCACTTAAAAGAATCCAGCTGCACCTCGATTAGGTCGGGCAGCGGCATTATATTTGGATGTTTGCCAAAAAATTTATCCTTCATTTGAATAATTGACGGGTTAATTACTAAATGAAAAGCAGTTCACCAATCCGTGTTATTAAAAAGGGATTGATGAGGAGAACCAAAAATCAAGATGTTGGTTCTGAGATAAAACTTAAAGTTTAACTCTGGATTTATAAAGCTAAACTCTAAGTTTTATTTTTTACCTTATTTTTTAAAAGTTAATATTGACAAAAAGCCGGCAGGAAGCAAAAGAAAAGCCACCCATCAACATAAACCTGGGCGCTTATTCAGGCCTTATTTAAATACATATAAATATAGTATTCAATACCCTCCTTTATTAACTTGCCTTAAGTATATACAATATTGAAAATCTGTCAAGCGACAAAATAACCCCAAGCTTTGCCTGGGGTTATTTTAAATTATTGTTATCTTTTCTCTATTTCCTCGGCATCAGCTTCTTATAAATCATATTGCTCATCACGCCAAAGCCGGTTAGAAATACCAGGCAGCCAATTATGCAGCCGACAAACGGAATTGCCTTAATAATAGACAAAACTATTACCGCTAAAATGATTAGCCACCAATTAATATCCGTGGCCTTCCGCTTGAAAACAAACTTGGCCAATAACGCTGCCCAAAGCAGCCCTGTGGCGGCCGCGCCCAAAATAAACAGCGCCCAAAAAGCAAAGCCCAGGAAAAATCCTAACGGCAAGCCAATAACGGTTATGCAACAAATTATCGCCGCTATCGGCAAGATGAAAAACGTTATAAAACCCCTTAACAATTCTTTGCCCGGAGCAGCAAAAACGGTTTCAATAAGTTCTTCCGATTCCCGCCGCCAGATGTAAAATAACAAGCACGCTAGAATCACTGCAGCCGCTAAGCCCAGTAATCCCCAAATGGTCATAAAAGCAAACATGCCCAAAAATCCAGCCTTGCCGGTTTGATGCTGATTTTTTACGGCTTGCTGGTGAAAAGTCGTTATGCCGCTAATTTTAACGCTGGCATCAACCTTGGCTTCCTTTTGGGAATAATAGTCAAAGTTTCCGCCCACCTTAACTCCGTTGCCTATGGCAATTTCACTACCAGCCAAAACTAAATCCATGCCAACCGAGCCATTCATTGAAATGTTGCCTCCGGCGATATATGCGCCATCACCGATCGCGGCGCTGGACATAACATTAATATTCCCGCCCGCTGCTGCCAATTCATGGCCGACTTTTCCGCCCACTGTCACGTTTCCGCCAAGAACCCGCAAATCCTCGTTAACGGTTCCGGTAATAATAACTGTGCCGCCAACCACCACCACATCTTTTGACACTGTGCCTAAAATATTCACCGTGCCACCGGCGACATACAAATCCCCTTCTATTGTTCCGGCAATATTCACCGTGCCGCCAGATATATAAACGTTCTCACGAATAGTTTCATTAAAAGCGACTGTCTCGCCTCCCTGAAACTGCGTTGCCCCTGCCACAGCAGGCACCAGCAGCGCCAACCCCACAAACAGACCTAAGTATTTTTTCATAGGTTAATGATTAATTATAATAATTATTTATACTTATATATTACCACAAAAATCTCATTAATTTGTCCACAAACAAAAACTGTTAATAAAATCCTTTACAACAACTTAGCGCCTTAATATAATTAATATGTAATCGGTAGTGGGCTTTAACTGTTAAGCCTCTTTTTATAGACCGATTACTCCAAAAGAAGCTCTTCCTGGGGCTTTTTTTGTTATGAAGGATCGATAGCAAAATACTCAGTAAAAACCTTCATCTGCTCGGCTAAATTAATAAGAAATTTTCTGTGCGATGTAGTATTATTACCCCTCAACTCATTCACATAACTTGATGAATGAATATAATTCAGCATATCGGAAAGTTGCAAGAGCAATGAATTATAACTTTCAACATAAAACACATTATCAATAAAATGGTCTATTTCTCTTTTAAATGATCCGTATTTAGTACCAGAATTTTTATAATAACGAAAATCATTAATTATATCCTGCTCCGTCTCCTTACATTTATCCATAATAACTATCCCGTGAGCTTTTTTCTTTGATAAGAAAATTTCTAATTTTTCGATTAAATACATAAATGCCACATTGTGAGGATGGTAAGGCCTTATATACTTCTCTTTGTGCCTTTTTTTATTAATTCCTTGCGAAAAAAATTTGACATCACCCTCTTGTGCAATTTTTAAAAATTCGGAAAAGACGTTCAAACGAGGTCCGCATTTAAAATTTTTGAAATACTTCTTCCCTTCAAAAACATCTACTCCGTGAAATTCAAAATCATAGTTCTGTGAATACGGTAAAAAACCAGCAAACAAAGCGTTGATCTTCTTTTCTATTTCCTGAATTTTATCTAAATGAATACTGACACCAGAAACAAAGTGAATTGGTTGATTTAAGTCATCTAGATTAAACCCTGAATTACCTGCTTCGTCTAAATAAAAAAAATACATTTTTGCTTATTTAAAATTATCCTATTGTAATTTTTTAAATATTTTCTGCTTCTCCACCGGCGAAAACTTGGCCTTATTCACGTATTGCCTCATATATTCAATCGTCTGATCGTAAGTCGGACGGTCGACGGGATATGGAGTTGAATCTTTGCCGCCGTGGGCAAAGGAGTAGCGAGCAGGGTCTTCGTAGGAGGGCTTGGCGCCGTAAATTACTTCGGCAACTAGCGCTAAGGCGCGGATGGTTTTTGGGCCAACGCCTTCGGTCGCCAAAAGCTTTTCGTAGTTTTGTGGTTTTTTATCGCACAAAATCCAAAAGATTTTTTCTAAATATTTGCTCTTAAAAAAGTTCTCTTTGATAACCGGATGCGATTTAAACTCTACTGTTTCCAGGTTTAATAATTTTAATCTTTGTTGGCCATTAGATAAATCTGCCATTTGCGATAAATCCGAAGAATGGCGCGCTAGGATTTTTATATCTTTCATCAAAGCGCCGGAGTTTTGGCCCACTAATTCTGTGCTAATTTGCCGGGTTTTATCGCTCGTGGCTGCGCTCATATTAAGGACACTCGGCAAAGTGATTTGCGAAGAGATACCCGAATGCGGTTCGTTAATCAGGTCTTTAACATCTTTGGAATGCCAATGATAGCGCCTCGCGCTTTGCTCAGCCGCATTCATTCCTTGTTGAACAACTGTCCAGGCGCCGTTTTTGGTAAAGAAAAAAGCGTGATGGTAGATTTGAAAATCGTCTTGAATTAAAGCGCTATCAACTTTGGCTGCCATGCGGGAATTATAAACCAAGGAAGAGATGGGCTGCGGCGCCAGATTAAGTTGCTCGCCCCAAAATTGGATTTGCTCCGGCGTTTTGCGGGAAGTTTTGCCTTTGCCACCGCAAATAAAAATACCTAAATCCATTTCTTCGCCCCGAATAGCTTCTTTCAGCGCCGCAGTTAAAATCGTGGTTAAGCCCGAGGCGTTCCAATCAAACGCCAGCACCGTTCCTAAAGATTGAAACCAAGCCGGATCCGCCAAGCGGCGTATAAACTCATCCGGCCCTTCTTCCGCTACAATTGCCCGAGTCATTTCCCGGCCCAGCTTCACCATCCGCTCAAAAAGCCACTTAGGACAAGTTCCATAATCCAGACCAAATGTGGCTACTCCGCGCTGAATCATATTTTTAATCCTCCCCGCCGATGCGCCCAACTTTAGATTGGGTAGCGATATTTAAAACCACGCCCAAAATCATCATATTTATCAAAAGGTTGCTGCCGCCATAGCTTAGAAACGGCAAAGCAATGCCTGTGATGGGCATTAACCCCAAACACATGCCAACATTAATTACCACCTGCGCAAATATCATAATGGCATAACCAGCAGTGAACAGCCGAAAAAAATTATTTCCCGCCGACATAATAATTCGCATTAATCTCCAGAAAAAAATCGAGAATAAAGCAAAGAAAAAAGCCACACCCAAAAATCCCCACTCCTGGGCAAAAACTGAAAAGATAAAGTCCGTGTGCTTTTCCGGCAAAAAGTTAAGCTGGCCTTGCGAACCGTGGCCCAAACCCGCGCCCAGCATCCCGCCAGCGCCTATGGCAATTTTTGATTGGATCAAATTATAGCTATAGCCTAATGGGTCTTTGGCCGGATTCAAAAAAGTTAAGATGCGCTCTTTCTGATACGGCTTGAATGCAAAACTCCAGGCCAGCGCCGCAATAACCACTCCGGTTAAAACCACCACTGCCAAATGCCGTTTTTTCATTCCGCTTAGCAATATCATGCCCAGCCATATCGCCATCAAAACTATCGCCGAGCCCAGATCCGGCTGGAGCAAAACCAGCGCTATCGGCAAACCGGCATAGAGGCCGGAGGCGATGATATGGCGCACCCGATAGACTTCAACGTGCCGATGGGAAAAATATTTTGCTAAAACCAAAATCACCGCAAATTTCGCTAATTCCACCGGCGCAAAACCGGTATCGCCAAAACGGAACCAGCCGGTCATGCCCCTAATCTTGCTGCCCATAAATAAAACCGCCACCAACAAGATCAGGGCAAAAAAATACAAAATTACCAAAAACAACGAATAGTTGCGGTAGATCTGGGCGCTAAAAAAAGATAAAAAAAACATGCTAGCCAAACCGACTAGCAAAAATGTTCCCTGCCTGCCAAAATAGTCGCTCACTTTGCCGGAAGCTTGGGCGCCGGCATCAATACCCCAGAGCTCAAGCAAACTAATAATGCAAAGCGCCAAAACCGAACCGATCAGCAGCCAATCAAGTTTTTTTAAATGAGACAGCATTAAAAATGGTCCTAGTATTCCTGGAACTTCTCGACTGTTCCATACCGGCGCATATAGTTATCATCGGCAAAAAGATTGGTATCGGCCAGCATATCGGCGGATTTAACTTCGCCCGATAAAGCCGAATACCACGAAACGGAAAAATACCTTTCCTGCCCCGCCGGAACAGTATAGACCTCTGTTTTATTGACCCCGATAACTTCCTTGCTCTCATTAAAAAGCACCACCGAGACAATGATCTTATCCAGATCAAAAACGCTGTTATTTTTAATAATGCCGGAAGCCTGCGATTCTCCGGCTTTGTTTTCCAAATACTTAAATTGCTTATCCTGCACAAAAATATCCGGCGTGGCAAAATCATTGGTCAATTTCTGCCAATCGGTCTTTTCAGACGGCTGAACAATTAATTCAACTTTTGCTGGTGCAACAACGGAAGCAATATTGGTTTCAACTATATATTTTTTTTGATTAGGCAAAGAAAAACTTGAACCCTTCTTTTCCATTAGCAATTGGCCGGCTTTATCATAAAGCTTAAAAGTATAATCAAAGCGGCCTAAGCCGTAATTTGGATTTATATTATTGATCTTAGCAGCCAGGTCATAAAGCCCGTCTTTTAAAAAAATGGCCTTAGACCACTCAACCTGCAAAGGCTTCACGGTCAAAAGCTCGCAACTCATCGCGCAAGGACCGCCGCAATCCAAACCCTCTTCATTTTGGTTTTGCTTGCCGTCAAAACAAGTGGCGCCAACATAAAACCATTTAAAATATGCGCCGCTCAATAACGAAATAAAAACCAGCCCCAAAATCGAAGCGATAATTGTCTGTTTTTTCCGTCGATAATCCATATAGGTATATTATACACTACTTAAATAAAAAATAAATCCTGTCTTGTTTACCCCGAGCGCAGTCGAGGGGCAACTGGCGAGATAAAAAAAGCCAAACAAAAAACCCATAGTCTTGGCGATACCGTAAAGTCGCCTGTGGCGACTACGGGACAAGCAACTGGATTTTATCCCGCCCTTCGCGAAGGGCGGGACTCGCTGAGGCTTAAGCCCCAACTACCATCAGCGCTAGGCCGTTTAACCCCAGCATCCGAGCGAAGCTCGGTGCGGGGCATGCTTCTCTGCTGCGCCCCGCAAACCAAAACAAAAAAGAAGTGCATGGTCTTGGCGACAACCTACTCTCGCTGAGGCTTAAGCCCCAACTACCATCAGCGCTAGGCCGTTTAACTTCTCTGTTCGAAATGGGAAGAGGTTTTGCCAGCCCGCTTTCATCACCAAGACTATGCACTTCTTTATTCAATTTTTTTGTTTTGGTTTGCGGGGTTCGAAATGGGAAGAGGTTTTGCCAGCCCGCTTTCATCACCAAGACTATGGGTTTTTAATTTTCTATCGCCATTTTGACGACTGAATATCGTAGGATCTTCTAAAGCAAGAGTTTTTATATGTTTCAGTGGTTGTATTCTGCCTTTGCGTGCTAATCCCGTCTAGCGGGACGCACCTTGCGGCTCTTTCGGGCACAAAGCGGAACAAGAATGATTATTAGTACTCCTCGGCTGAACGCATTACTGCGCTTCCACCTAGAGCCTATCAACCTCGTAATCTACAAGGAATCTATGATATCTAATCTTGGGGTCTGCTTCGCGCTTAGATGCTTTCAGCGCTTATCAGATCCAGACATAGCTACCCAGCGATGCACTTGGCAGTGCAGTTGGTACACCAGAGGTCTGTTCCTCTCGGTCCTCTCGTACTAAAGAGAACTCCCCTCAAATATCCACGCCTGCAGCAGATAGAGACCAACCTGTCTCACGACGGTTTGAACCCAGCTCACGTACCTCTTTAATTGGCGAACAGCCAAACCCTTGGGAGCTTCTCCACCCCCAGGATGAGATGAGCCGACATCGAGGTGCCGAACAGTGTCGTCGATATGGACTCTTGGACACTACCAGCCTGTTATCCCCGGAGTAGCTTTTAGCCGATGATCTTTCACCTTTCTATAAAGTATGATCGGTTCACTAAGTTCCGCTTTCGCGACTGCGCGACATGCCCGTCTTGCAGTAAAGCTGGCTTATGGCTTTGCCCTATCGCTCCGGTTTCCATCCGGAGCTAGCCAACCTTGATAAACGCCTCCGTTACTCTTTAGGAGGCAAGCGCCCCACTTAAACTGCCCACCTGGCACTTTCTTTTGCTTCTCGTTTTTTCCCGTCGCTAAAAAGCGCTTCGAGAAAAAACGAGAAGCAAAGTTAGAACAAAGTATTTTGAAGATGGGTGTTTCATTGTTGGATCCACGACATCCGAAAACGTCGCTTCAAATCCTACCCACTACGCTACGCATCAAAACACCAAGCCCAATACCAAGCTGCAGTAAAGCTTCCGGGGTCTTTTCGTCTTGCTGCAGGTATCCGGCATCTTTACCGGAATTGCATCTTCACCGGGCCCCTCGTTGAGACAGTCGCCAAGTCGTTACTCCTTTCATGCGCGTCGGAACTTACCCGACAAGGTATTTCGCTACTTTAACACGGTTATAGTTACCGCGGACGTTCACTGGCGCTTAGCACGGTTAGCGTTTCCCATCTTGCGACAGAAAACACCGCCATGTTTAACGTTCCAGCACTGGTCAGGAGTCACCCCCTATACATCCTCTTGCGAGTTAGCAGGGAGCTGTGTTTTTGTTAAACAGTCGCTCGGCGTCTTTAGCTGCGCCCCAACTTGCGTTGGGGAGACCTTATTGCGAACTTACGGTCGTTATATTGCCGAGTTCCTTAACGAGGATTCACCCGTTCACCTGAGGCTACTCGCCTCGCCCACCTGTGTTGGTTTTCGGTACGGTCACTATTATTTTGGCTCTAGAAATTTTTCTCGGCAGCGTGCTCAGTAAAGTTGCCTGACGAATCAGACTTCAGGAGGATCTCGGATTTATGTGGCGCGGATTTGCCTACGCCACGTCCTCAACCTACCAATGTAAATCCAATAATACACTCTACCTACAACCCTGCGTCCTTCCATCGAAAAATAATAGTGGTGCTGGAATATTAACCAGCTGTCCATCGGTGTCGCCTCTCGGCTTAACCTTAGGACCGACTAACCCTTGGATGATAAACATTGCCAAGGAAACCTTAGGCTTGCGGTGTGCCGGTCTTTCACCGGCATTGTGGTTACTAATTCCAACATTCTCTCTTCTTAACGCTCCACGGAGCCTCACGACTCCGCTTCGCAGCAGTTAAAAATGCTCCCCTACCACTCGCTCCGATAAATCGGAACGAATCCATATCTTCGGTATTAAGTTTTAGCCCCGTTGAATCTTAGGCGCGCCATCTCTAGGCTAGTGAGCTGTTACGCACTCTTTAAAGGATGGCTGCTTCTGAGCCAACCTCCTAGCTGTATGAGAAATCACACCTCCTTTTCCACTTAACTTAATTTAGGGACCTTAGATGATGATCTAGGCTGTTTCCTTTTTGAAAATGGAGCTTAGCCCCCACTTTCTTACTCGCAAGACAACATAACGGCATTCGGAGTTTGATTGGACGCAGTAGACAAAGTCATCTGCATCCATTCAGTGCTCTACCTCCGCTAATTACTCTTGCGGCTAGCCCTAAAGCTATTTCGGGGAGAACCAGCTATTACCAGGCTCGATTAGCTTTTCACTTCTTACCTCAGTTCATCGCAATGTTTTGCACAGCATATGCGTTCGGACCTCCCTCTGGTGTTACCCAAAGTTCATCCTGACCAAGGCAAGCTCGCTCTGGCTTCGGGTCTCATTTATACTACAAACCACGGATAAACACGGACCCATTAAAAATAGGTCAATGTTTATCAGTGGTATATCGCGCTATTAACACTCGGTTTCCCTACGCCTCCGTCCCGAAGGACTTAGACAAGTAATATAAATAAACTCGTTGGATCGTTCTGCAAAAAGCACGCTGTCATCCATCCGCCTTGCGGCGCCGGACTCCAACTCTTTGTAAGCATATGGTTTCAGGTCTATTTCACCGCCCTCAACGGGCTGCTTTTCACCTTTCCCTCACGGTACTTGTTCACTATCGGTGATGTTGAATATTTAGCCTTGGCAGTCTAGTCCTGCCGGATTCCGACGGGGCCTTCGTTCCCCGTCGTACTTAAGAGTAACGATAAAGAGTATGAAATTATTTTCGCTTACGGGGCTATTACCCTCTTTGGCGCCGTTTTTCCATACGGCTTCTGCTAACAACTCCATAATTCTCTCTTCAATAAATTGAACATCGCTATCTTGCAACACCGCTTCTAAACGCAAGCGTCTAAAAACGGTTTAGGCTGTTCCCTTTTCGCTCGCCGCTACTAGGGGAATGGTAACCACAGATAAACACGGACCCATAAAAAATAGATCAGTGTTAATCAGTGGTTATTTTTTTTCTCTTCCTCCGCTTACTGAAATGTTTTACTTCAGCGGGTTTGCTCCTAACGACTTACATCGTTAAGTTATTGCGGTTTACGCAATAGAGTTTCCTCATTCGGTCATCCCCGGATCAAAGCTCGCTAGACAGCTCCCCGAGGCTTATCGCAGTCACGCCACGACCTTCATCGCTTCAACATCCCAAGGCATCCACCATACGCCCTTAGGTCTTGCTCCGCCTTCTGCCAAAAAATTGGCACAAAGCAAAAGACAATAAACTAATTTATTGTAACCACTAAACGTATTCTTACAATTCTTACTTCAATCAATTTACACGCGTTCCATCAAAATGGAATCGCGAGATAAACGGATACCTACGATATTCAGTTGTCAAAATGCTAACCGGTTCAATCTTTTAAATCTTTTTGCGTCCCAATAATTATCGGCCTGACCAACAATTATTGAAAAACAATTTTTAAATATTTCCCGCCAAGCAACAAAAAAACCGCTCTTTCGAAGCGGTGCCGCAACCACAAAAACAGAGGCATGTTACCCGCTTCTTTTTCTTAGATATAGTTGCGTTTTATACATCTATAAGCGACGTTATTTATTACGCTATTCAGTTTATCAGAAAATAGAAGACTGTCAAGCCCCTCACATGGAAAGAAATGCGGCATAGCCGCCATTAACATTTCAATAGGTTAAATCTTATAAAAAATAGAGGAAAAGTCGAAAGGTTAATAAAAAGATTCTTGTTAAAGTTTCTTTCCATGTGAGGGGCAAGCCCTAAAAGATAGCCCTATATAATAGGGTAAAATATACCTTGATTAACCTCTATAAATTAAGCTTTTTATAGCTAAAATAAAAGCCCGGTTCTTGATTAAAACCGGGCATAATGCCAGCTAAAACTTCGGTCAGCTTAATGGCCGAGCCGCTTTCTTTTGTTATCGGCGGCAGAATCATGGATTTGAGGATAACGGATCTTGTATATCTGGGGCTTCCTGGAAGGAACCCTCTCTGAATTAACGCAACTTTGGCACATAGAAACAAAAATCGTAAACCCTGGCAAACCCTGCAAAACTTCTTGAATCGCACCCAGACCCCCCAACTCCTCGTCAGAGAAGTAAAAGCTTAAATAGCTTTTCCTTTGCTCCGGATCCATTTTCGTGATATCTACGCGCGCGCCGCAATCGCTGCAGCACACCATAACTTTCTCGGGACTTCCGCATAGCTTGCAGATAAAATCTTTTTCTCCTTGGCCAACAACGCCACAAAGAATGCATTTTCCAATTCCCTCAATTCCTTGGCTCATTTTTTATTCCTCTCTTTCTTAAAAGAACTTTTTTGGTTGCTAAAGTTAAACTTCTAATAAAATCTAACTTTAGCAACCACTAAATAGCTAATGAAGATATCCCCCTAATCCCGTCTCTCCCCGCTGCATTTTTTCCTGAAAAATCGCAGAACCTCTTTTTGCGTATTCTTCTATTTTTTTCAAATATTCATCTTCGCTAAAATCCGCATCGCTGGGATCGGGCACGTCTCCGCCAATCAGCAGATCGGCTTTGGCCGCTTCGTCTTTGTTGGGATTTTTCGTTACATCAAAAGAAACCGCGCACTCTTTCGTCCTGCCCTCTTTGTCCACATATGAAAAAACAAAAAATCCATCAATGCCGTGCGCGTCCAGCGGCCCGCCAACCGAAGTATAGAACTTCAACCGATTCATCTCCGCATCGCTTTCTAAGCCCAGCCTTTCAGCTAAAGCCAACCTCATTTCTCGCGCAAAATCTTTTTGGGGATTGGTTGGGTCGCCCGGCTGGAACTTTTTAGTTAATTCCACCGCTTCCCGAAATGGCAAAGAGTTTGCTTGTTTTGGTTGATAACCCCGCGCCTTGGCTTTTTCTTGAAGCATAGCCAGCTCTTTTTTATATGCCGAGTCTTCGGTCTTTATTTCACCCAATAGGTCAAACTCGTATTCCGGCCCAAAATAACGATTTTCTACTAATTTTTCGAAATTACCTTCTTTCATATGGTAAATATTAACTGTTATACAATAACATATATATCCTAATATTGTCAACTATACTTCCCAACAAAAAACATCCCCGCTATTTTCATAAGGATGCCTTTAAGCTTTTTTAATATCTCCTTGTCTACAATTTTTTATATTCCCAATATGAATATAAGGTCAAAAGAGCCAACAGCAAAACTATGCCGGTCATTAAGATGCCGAATGTCCAAGCGCCCGGCAAAAAAGCTGCCACGGCAATGATCGCCGCCAAAGCCAAAAATAGCCGGCCGCCAAACTTATGGGTTTTCTCCCAAATAATTTCTGAATGCAAGGTCCAGGGTAAACGGATGCCTATCATATAATTCTTTTTGATATTCGGCAGGGCCAAGCCGAGAAAAGCAAATAGCGCCGCCAAACCCAAGACAACAAAGCGAGCCACATTAACCTCATAACCCAAGGCAGCATAAAGCGTCAGCAAATAAAGCGCCCCCAGAAAAACCACCAAGGCTATTTTCAACCCAAAATACCATTTGGCGAAAGATTCGATATTGGACTTATGCGGGTCCATTAAAGGGAAAAAACTCATCAACAAATAGATTCCCAAGATCAAGGACGGAAAGAAAATTACCGCAAAGGTCCGGCCCGTCCAACCATTAACCTCGCCGTTAATCCCCCAATGGCTAGGCACAAGCTCCGGCAACTGCGGATATAAATACGCGCCGACCATCGCCAGCATAACGATTAAGATAATCGGCAAAAACTCTTTTTTATCATAAAGCTTCATATGTTTGTTTTATTAAAAATACTGAACCTACATCTAGTATACTCCTGGTTATTCTTGCCAACAATATCCTTCATAAACAAAGCAAAAACCCGCCTAAGCGGGTTTTTGCTTTGAGTTTGCAATTACAAAAGAGATTAGTCTTTCTTCGCGCCCAAGATTTTGAACATCTTGGTGCCACAAGTCGGGCAAATACCCGTCATTGCGCGGCGCTCAACGCCACCCTTGCCCTTCATGGCAACTTCTTTGGCGTCATTCATTTCTCTTTTGGCTTTGCACTTGACACAATAAGCTTCAGCCATAAGTTTATTAGCTTACTTATTATTACTTGCTTAATGCCCTTAATTTAGCACAAACCCCGAATAAGCGCAAGGGGCAAGGCGTTAAACAAGCCAAAAACAAGAAAAAAGTTTTTAGGTCTATTTGCCGGCTAATTGCCCGCAAGCCCCTTTAATATCTTGCCCAAAGCGATATCGCTCCAAAGCCTGCACCCCGCCTTTCATTAAAATATCCTTAAATCTTTTAATTTGAGCAGGGCTGGACGGAACGAAATCTCCGGTTTGATTATAGGCGATTAAGTTCACGAAAAATAAGCGCTTACTTAAAAGTTTGGCCAATTCCTTAGCGTGTTCATCCGAATCATTAACCCCTTTTATCATTATATATTCAAACATCAGCTTGCGATTGGTTCGCCCTACGTAATCTTCCGCGGCCGCCATCAGGTTCGCCAACGGATACTTCTTGGCGATTGGCATTAGCTTCTGCCGCAATTCATCATTAGGCGCATGCAAGGAAATCGCCAAATTGATTTGGGGCATATCTTCAGCCATCCGCTCCATTCCTTCAATAACGCCAGCAGTCGAGATAGAAATATGGCGGGCGCCAATGCCCAAAAGATTGTCGTCATTTAAAGCCTTGATAGCCGCAAAAACATTATCATAATTCAAGAACGGCTCGCCCATGCCCATAAAAACCATATTGGACAATCTTTCGCCTTCTTTTTTTAAATATCGCGCCCAAAACAAAACTTGCTCCTCAATTTCGCCGGTGGACAGATTTCTTTTAAACCCCATCTGGCCGGTAGCACAGAAACTACAGCCCAAAGGGCAGCCTATTTGCGATGAAACGCAAACGGTATTTCTGCCGTCATGCCTCATTAAAACAGTTTCCACACTTAAACCGTCTTCTAATGTTATTAAAGCTTTAGCTGAACGCCCCGCCCGGCGCACCTCCGGCGAAGCCGTGGCGGACGGGCCATCTTTATCCGGAAAAACTTCCGCCTTAATTTCCAAAGAGCATCCCTCAGCTAATTTTGCCCTCAATTCTTTTGACAAAGTTGTTGCCCCGCTCCAATCTTCTATCAAATCACGCCAAATATGCCGAGCGACCTGCTGGACGCGGAAAGCCGGCTCTCCGATTAAAAGTTTATTTATTTTATCAAAATCCATAATTTATTTTTCCCCTATCTCAAATAGCTTGCTGCTCTCTTTAAATCCTTTTATCATTCTCACTTTTGACGCCTCAATTTTAAAATATCGCGCCAACAGATTTTTTATTGCCAAATTAGCCCGGTTATTCACCGGCGGCTCTCGCGTCTCCACGATAAAATGCGTATCGTCTTTTCTCTCTACTTTATCTTCGCAGCCATCTGGCTTAGCTTTAACGAATATTTTCATTTTAAATATTTTTATAATTTTTCTCCGCTTCGTCCCAATTTATAACACGCCACCAAGCTTCAATATATTCGGCGCGGCGATTTTGATATTTAAGATAGTAAGCGTGCTCCCAAAGGTCAATAGCTAAGATTGGCTGTTGGTTTTGGCTAATTGGACAATCTTGATTTGGCAAAGAGATAATTTCTAGCTCATTATTATTCACAACCAGCCATACCCAGCCGCTGCCAAAAAAAGTTGCAGCCGCCTGGGTGAATAATTCCTTAAAACTATTAAAATCGCCGTATTTTTTATTGATAGCCCGAGCTAATTCGCCTTTAACTTGTCCGCTGGTTGGCGCGAGCACTCGCCAAAAAAAAGAATGGTTAAAATGGCCACCGCCATTATTTTTAACCGCCAGGCGAATTTTTTCCGGCACGCTGTCCAAAGAAACCAGAAGTTCTTCCAAGCTTTTATTTTGCTCAACCGGATAATCCTTCAAAGCCTCATTTAATTTATTAATATAGGCCTGATGATGCTTGCCATAATGGATTTCCATTGTCAGCGCATCAAAACTTGGCTCCAAGGCATTGAAAGTATAATTTAATTTTGGCAGCTCATATTTCATCTTTTTTTCTGTTTTTTTAGGCGTTGCTGCACTGCTTCGCCTCGCAATTCACGCAAGGCGTCGGCCGCAATCCATTTAGCGGACTTAGAATCAATTTTAGATATTTCTTCAGCTAATTTGATAGCTTCTTTATTCAAAGCTAGGTTCCGCTTGCCGATCTGGCGCAGCGCCCAATTAACCGCTTTCCGCACAAAATTGCGTTCGTCCGTGGCGTATTTTTTGATTAACGGGAAAAAATCTAAAAAAGCCTTATCCGGCGACTGCTTATCATGGACCGCTAAAGTTGCCATTAAAGCAAAAGCAGTGCGCCTAACATATTCTTCCTTGGCGCGGGCATACTGCCAAACCTTTTTATGGGAAAGTTTGGCCTTGGAAAAAAGATGCATGCAGGTTGAGTCGCAAACAGCCCAAGAGTCAAAATCACGCGTCCAAGTGTCCATTTGTTTAGATACTATCCATTCGGGTTTATCTATGAGCCCAGCCAAAATCCTTGCCTCATAAACTCCGCTTTCCCAAAGCGCTAGCGCCAATTTATGCTTGCCCTCCGGAGCCTTGGCGAAGGAGGAGTCTTTCCCTATCTCTCTAACCAGATTATCTAAAACGATTTTGGGCGCACCTAAAATATTTTTAGAAAAAATGCCAAATCGTTTCGCCCCGGCAATATTTTTAGCGCTGCTTTTCTGTTTTAATTTTTTTATAACTTCCGGTGCGGTCATATTTTTAGCAAACCTCCATGCCCGGAGGCAATTCTTTGTCCACGGAAAGCAATACCGGGCTTTGGTGGTCGGCGGCCAAAAGCATCCCTTGGCTCTCCAGCCCCATGATCTGGCGCGGTTCAAGGTTGGCCACAATAATTATTTCTTTGCCGATCAAATCTTCCGGCGCATAGCTTTTGGCGATGCCCGAAACCAGCTGCCTCTGTTCGCTGCCCAGGTCTATCTGCAGCTTCAACAACTTTTCTGACCCCTCAACTTTTTCCGCTGCCAGAATCTTGGCCACCCGTAATTCTATTTTTTTAAAATCATCGTAATTTATCATTAAGATCTGCACTAATATTAATTTCCTTCCAATAAATCCGCTATTTTATCGACTAAGGTTTCTGGGTCTTTTTTGGGATAACCGGCTTTTTCCCTGATCTCATCCAGCTGTTTTTTTGTTTCTCTGTATCCGGCTTTGATAATTTCTTTGGCACGAGAGAAATCAAGCCAATCATAGGTTAAGACCGCCGGCCGAATGACTACATCAGCCTGCTTTAAAGTTTTTCTAGCCAGCTGATATTCTATCGCCGTAAAAGCATCGCGGATCAACGCATCGGTGCCCTTAGGGTTTAGCATGTCGTTGGGGATATTAACCCAACGGCTGGAAACATCAACCGCTATAACAAACTCCGCGCCCATTTCCCGCACCACGTCTGCCGGCACCGGATTTGTAAAAGCCCCGTCAACCAACAGCTGCCCGTCGCGCTTAACCGGCTGAAAGACTATCGGCAAAGCAATGCTCGCTTTAATCGCTTCCGCTAATTCGCCTTCGTTGATATCCAGCTCGTGCCCGTTTTCCATATTGGTCGCCACGGCCGAAAACGGCAATTCGCATTGAGAAAAAGTTTTGCCGTCCAGGATCTTTTCCAGCATTTCGCCAAAGTTTTTTCCGCGAAAAAGATTTCCGCCTTGCTGCTTGGCTTCTTCTTCAGAAAAAATATTTTCTTTTTCTATTTTCAAAAAAATATTTTCCAAAAACTTAATATTGCGGTTAGCCGCATACCAGCCGCCAACTAAGGCTCCCATGCTAGTGCCGGCCACAAAATCAATTATCAATCCTTCTTCCTCCAAAGCCTTGATCACGCCAATATGCGCCAAGCCCTTGGCGCCGCCGCCGCCCAAAGCCAAACCAATCCTTTTCGCTGGTTGATGAATTGCCTGGTTTTTTTTCATAGGTTTAAATTAAACTTTTATATCTTTTACAAAACATCTTCGGCAAAGAGGCTTATATTCGTAGCTCCCGTCTTCCGGCACTACCGGCGGCAAACCGCTTAAAACTGCTTGGCCATCCTTGAATATTTGAGTATACACCGCCTCCGTGCTTTGGCACTTCTCGCAAACCGCTTGGCGATATCTTATTTCTTTCGGCCCCAATTCCAATAATCTTTCAATGATGCCAAAAAGCCTGCCTTGATAATCCAAGTCCAGCCCCGAAGCCACCACATCTACTCCTTGCCTCAAAAATCGCTCCACCGCCAAAGAATCTCTTTCGTCGAACATATGCACTTCGTCGATACCGATGATTTTAAACTTGCTGGCATCTATTTCGCTTAGGCTCCCCACCTTTCTGGCTTCAAGCTCCAAGCCACCATTCCGGGAAAAGATTTGTTTATCGCGGACATTTCTAGCCGAATTAAATAGGCCAAAAGGTATTTTAGCATATTTTAAATGGGCAAAACGGCTGATCAAGTCAAACGATTTGCCGCTTTTCATCGGCCCTAAAATTAAAGTTAAGTTCATGCTCTTTTATATTTTTATTTACTCCAAAACTCTTTGGCGTCCTCTTCCATCCGCTCTAGCCTCGTGTAGTAATCAGCAAACTCATTCAAATGCGCCAGCGCGATCTTGCCGGTTGTTAACGCATCGTCATTGGAAACATTGGTTTTAACGTCGCGCATGCCATGTTCCAATTCTACGTCCATGCCCATTCTAAATTGCTCAATATCAAACTTACTCCAATCAACCCCTAGTTGCTCGCCTATAACTTTGGCCTCTTCGGCGGTAAAGCTTTGTTTAGCCATATATTTTTAAGATTACTATTGATATCTTTTTTATATTCTAACAAATTATGATAAAAAAGAAACCCCGAACCATTTAAGATTCGGGGTGAGATAAAATAAAAAAATAGTCAAACAACTAGAGTAAGAACGCTTGTCTCTTGGCAGCCGCTGATATTACGCATTTCAATCCACGATAAGATCATGGCGTTATGCAGCTTTTGAATAGCCTCTGTCTCGGGGCTATTTCCTCCGCCATAAACATTATGCAAAGAAACCTCGCAAGGAATGCATCTGTTTTGACATTTGGTCCAATGGCATAAGCCAAACTTATTTTCGCTCTCTTCTTCTTTACAGACTTTTTTTCTTTCCTTTCTGCCATTAGTATGATGGCCGACTAATAATTCCGTCCTCGTTCCGCAAACTTCGCAATAAGGCCCCAGCACATCAATCCTTAACTGCTTCTTCTTCCGCCAAGATATGTTTTTTTTAACGAACACCTCCTCTCGAAAAAAAGAACTTTAGTCTATTATTTTTATTTTAACAGAAAACAGAAAACTTAAAAGTGGATAACTTTTGTAAGTTTAAAACTTAGCTTTGGCAAGCCAGATACGACGCCACGATGGCTGCGGTTTCGCCCCGCAGCGTCAATTTGCCTAACGAGACCATTTTAAATCCACGCTGCCGAACCAGATCTATCTCAAAGTTGCCCCAGCCGCCTTCCGGCCCGATAAAGAGTCCGACAGTCTTTTTCTTCTTAAAATCAAAATCTACTCTGAATGAAGTCGAGGGGTCAAAGAAAAAGTTCTCATCGTTTTGCTGCGCTTCTTTTACCGCTTGCTCAAAACTTATCGGTTCAGATAAATCCGGCACCATCCCGCGCCCCGATTGTTCTACTGCTTCTTTTATTATTTTGACCAATCGCTCTTTTTTTAAACCGGTCTTTATTGTGTGCTCACAGATGACTGGCACAATGGCGCTCACGCCAACCTCAGTTGCCTTTTGCACCACCAATTCAAAGTTTTCTCTTTTTAAAATCGAGCAATATAAGATCACGCGCCGTTCCGGCTCATTTTTATTTTCCCTGACCGTTTGGATTTCCGCTGAAACAAAATCTTTGCCATAAGTTATAATTTTTACTATTGCTTCTTGGCTTTGCCCGTTAACCAGGATAATTTCTTCGCCTGTTCCCAATCGCAAAACATTTTTTATTTGGTGCAAAAAATCCCCGCCTGAGATCCGCAGGGACTTTTGCCCAAAATCAAAATCACCAAAAAAACGGTTTTGCCTCATTCTTAATATATTTCGTAAGCAATATTTACATTAACCTGAATCTCGTTCTGGCCTGTTTGGATATTAGGCACGGAGCTAGCACCGCCCATACCCACGGCTTTTTCGCTATAAGAATACATGGTAGCCGTATCTCCAGAGTTATTTTCGCTAAAGCTAGTTATTTTGCCCAAAGAAACGCCTAGCGCCGCTGCTAATTTTTGGGCTTTTTCCTTGGCATTATCAATTGCCTTCTGGCGAGCCTCGGCGTTTAATTCTTCTGGATCGTCAAAAGTTAAAGTTAAAGAGCCCATCTGATTGGCGCCGGCCGCCGTGGCCTTGCCTAAAATATCGCCTACTTTATCCAAGTCCCTTATTTTTACTTCCAAGGTTTGGGAAACTTCATAGCCAATAATCGTGCTCCTGCCGGAAGTATATTGGTATTGCGGATACAGATTATAGGTAGCGGTTTTTAGATCGTCTTCTTCTATACCAACCTCTTTCATCGCTGCCACGATCTTATTCATTTTTTCCGTGTTATCTTTTTGCGCCACCGCCACAGTTGAGGCATTAGATATCACCGAAAGGCTTATTTGCCCGATATCCGGCTTGCCCACAGCCTTGCCTTCGCCGGAAACGGAAATAATATTTTTATACTGCGCTTCCTGCCCGGCATAGCGCCCTTGAAGAACTTGGGTATAAGTAGCCGCGGCTAAAAATATCATTAGCATCGCTGCCACCCCTACCGCCACCCAAGGCAAATATTTTGCCGGCGGAATAACCTTCAAATTGATGTCTTTTTCTTCATTCATATATTTTAAATTAATTATTATTTAATTAATGATTATTAATGTTTAGCTGCTTTATTGGCACCGCGTTCGTCGCTGCCAAAGTGATGCGCTATTTCGTGTTTAACGGTGTCCTGCACTATTTTTTTTATTTCTCCCGGCGTTTGCGCTATAAGCTCAATCGAGTTTTTAAAAATTGATATTTTATCCGGCAGCACCATGCCATAGCCAGCGTTGCGCTGCGTTAAAGGCACTCCTTCGTATAGCCCTAATAAAGTCAGATCTTTGCGCAATCTTAACTTAGCTAGTTGCTCGGCGCTAGGCTCATCCTCAACCACGATTGCTACATTTTTTAACCGAGCTAAGAAATCGGCCGGTATCTCATCTATAGCTTCTTCTACTAGTTTTTCAAAATCCCCATGTTGCATTACTTAGATTATATCACAAACAAAAAACCCCGCAATTAGCGGGGTTTTTATCTTTTTTTCTCAAACACTCAATCACTTATCCACTTAATCACTTATTTTCTTTCCTGCCGGCGCGCGTCCTATCGATAGCCGTCAACAACTGCTTGCGCAACCGCACACTGCTTGGCGTCACTTCTAAATATTCATCCGCGTTCATAATTTCCAGTCCCCGCTCCAAGGTTAATTCTATCGGCGGAACCAGATCAATAGATTCGTCCGAGCTCTTGGAACGCATATTGGTCAATTGCTTCCCCTTGATCGGATTAACATTCAAATCCTCTCCCTTGGAAACATTGCCGATTACCATTCCCTCGTAGACTTCAATGCCCGCGTTAATATAAAGCACGCCGCGCTCTTGCAAATTATATAAAGAAAATCCCAAAGCTTTGCCGGTGGCCATAGAGACCATTGAACCCACCTCGCGCCGCGAAATCTCGCCCGCATAAGGCTTAAAGCCTATAACGCGGCTGCTCAAGATTCCCTCACCCCGAGTATCCACCACAAACTCGCTCCGATAGCCCAAGAAACCGCGCGTGGGGATTTCCATGATCAAACGCATATGGCTTTGCTCCGGATTCATCGTCATCATTGTACCTTTCCGCCGCGCCAACTTGTCCATAACCGTTCCCACCATGTCGCTGGGAATATCAATCGTTAATTCCTCAAATGGCTCTAATTTTTTCCCACTCTCTTCTTTAATGATAACTTGGGGCTGGGAAACCTGGAGCTCGTAGCCTTCGCGCCGCATGTTTTCCAACAAGATCGCAATATGCAATTCGCCACGGCCGTAAACTTTAAAATAATCATTAGCCGAAAAATCTACTTTCAAGCCGACGTTCACTTCCAGTTCCCGTTCCAATCGTTCGCGGATCTGGCGCGTGGTCACGAACTTGCCTTCACGGCCGGCAAATGGCGAACTGTTAACTAAAAAGTTCAGAGAGATCGTTGGCTCATCAATATTAATAGCCGGCAAAGCTTCCTGGGATTCATTTTGGCAAATCGTTTCGCCGATAAAAATATCGGGTAGCCCCGCCACCATAACAATATCTCCGGCCTGGGCTTCTTGCGCCTCAATTCTTTCTAGGCCCCTGAATGAAAAGATCTTAGTGATCTTTCCGCTTCGATTTTCCCCGGTCGGCTTTTTTACCTGCACATTCATCCCGGATTTAATAATTCCTTCGTATATCCGCCCGATAGCTAAGCGCCCCAAAAAATTATCGTAAGCCAAATTAAATGGCTGCAGCCTCAGTTCCTTGGCGACTAATTCTGGCGAAGAAGCAACAGGCACTTCCCGCAAAATTGTGTCCAGCAGTGGAGTCAAATTATCTGATTCATCAGCCAGATTCATCTTGGCAATCCCCTGTTTAGCAATAGCAAAAACAGTTTTAAAATCCAATTGCTCTTCATTGGCGCCCAGGTCCATAAAAAGCTCCAGGACCGCCTCGTGGGTCCATTCGGGCCTAGCGGCGGGCTTGTCTATCTTATTAATAACGACTATCGGTTTAATCCCCAACTCCAAAGATTTTTTCAGCACAAACTTGGTTTGCGGCATTGGGCCTTCCTGGGCGTCCACTACCAGCAACACCGAATCAATGGAACGCAAAATGCGCTCAACTTCCGAACCAAAATCCGCGTGGCCTGGCGTATCCACGATATTGATCTTTGTGCCTTTATATTCAATAGACGCGTTCTTTGAATAAATAGTAATGCCCCGCTCCTGTTCCAAATCGTTGGAATCCATGCTTACGCCTTCCTTAGCCGCGCCGGTTTGGGAAAGCAGCGCGTCGGTTAAACGCGTTTTTCCGTGGTCCACATGGGCAATAATGGCAATGTTGCGAATCTCCATAATTTTAAACTTCTTGGGACGCTTCTATTATTATATACAATTTATCCCGAGCAAAGCGAGGGAAACTAAAAACTGCCCGAAAGCAGTGTTTATCAACTTCGCTTAATCTAAATAAAGATTACCACGAAACTTTAAAAATGGCAAATATACATCAAGGGCTATTTTTTCAAATGCTCGCTAATTTCATTATCCAAGCGATACAGTTTTTGCACTCCGTTCTCCAGAACAAAGTAATGCCAAACATAAAAAACCAGCATCACCAGCAAGATAGCGCTCAAAGCTAAAAACTCTAAATACCCCAGAAACAAACCAAAAGTAACAGAAAAAAAGAATACCACCCCAAAGAATAAGGTCACTAAAAGATGGATTAGCCGCTCATGCTGCAAAAACCCGATTTGTATACGATGGGATTCCCTTAAAGAGCTCCAATCAAAAGCTGCGCCTTCTTTAGCTAAAATGCCCTCTATAAAATTAATGTGGTTTTTTAGGTATTTTTTCATATTTGTTAATTAGCGCAGCTGCTGCTGGTGCTAGCGCCCGTTCCGTCGCCAAATCCGGCTACCGGAGTGTCGCCTGATAATGCCTGCTGGCATTCGCTCGGCTGATTATTAAAACCAGAGCAGATAGAGCTTAATAATGATTGGGGGTCGCGGCTAGACTTAACAGTTGTGCCGTTGATCACTAGCACCGGCGAACCCTGAACTCCATATTTAACAACATCTTCTTTGTTTATATCAAAAGGAGGATAAGAGGCTTCCCATTGGTTCTTGTCGGCTGCTTTAGCTGTGATTTTAAATTGGCTATCCGTTTGGCTAATACAGCTGGTTAAAGACGAAGAGTCTATTTTAGCTGAAGCCAAACAGGCTTTAGCATCGCCTTGAGCATTGAAACATTCTAAATAAGCTTCCAATTTGCTGGGCGTGTTTTTCTGGATGCAATATTGTTGCAAGTTTTCGGCAATTTCTTTGTCGCCGTGCATAGCGTAATCAACAAACTTTAATTGGAAATCGATTTTAGAGCCTAAAATATCTAATACCGGCAAAATCCCTTTCTCCGCCTGCAAACCGTAAGGGCAGTAGCTCATCACAAACAGCTCCACCGAGGGCTTATCGGTTTTCGGAACAACTACCGGCTCAACGCTTGGCAATACTTCTTCTTCCATGCTCACCGCTTGGGGAAAAAAGTTTTTCCCATCCTTGCTTATATAAGCGGATAGTTCTTGGCTTCCAATGCTTACAAAGACCTTATACATTCCCCCTTCTTCCACGATGCTTTTGACCGTCGCGTTGGTTCCAGCTTCTACCATTTTTTCATTTATAAACTTTTCCGCCTTCACCCTCATTGCTTCCAGCTGGCCAGCGGAAGCCGAGCCCATTTTAGTTGTAAAAAAATAAGCGCCTGCGATTATGGCTACTAAGGCTAAACTGACGATAATTATTTTTTTATCTTGCATGAGACTTTTATAAAGTTAATACCTGATAAGTTTAACCAATTAACCCGCCTCAGTCAATTTTATTTAAAACGCACCGGCACAGAGATAGAATCGTCGTTGACCGGTAAGCCGGACGGATTGTCTTTTTGCAAAATTAAAACGCCGGAAGCGCTTTGCGGCGCATCAAAGCTAAGAGACAGTTCAAATGGCACCCAATCTTCCGTCATCCAATCGCCTTGCGCTTGTGCTGGGGCGCTAGCTAAGATTTTGCCATTGCTATCAATTAGTTTAACGGGAAAAGAAGCTTCAAAATACCAGGTTCCGCGCGCCTGCCCTTTTATTTTTAGCGGGCTTTGCACTAAGGCACTCGCTAAAGGCATCTCTACTTTTATTTTATCATTGCCGACAGAAACACTTTCCGTAAAAGTTTTGCCTCCAGCCGCGCACTGGCGCGGATAGTTTTTTATTATGGAGTTCCCGGCCGCCGCGCATTGTTCAAAATTGCTGATAGCAGATTTTTTTTGAACAATTAAAAAATAACAGGCACCAGCAGCCACGAGCAAAAGAACAGATCCGGCAAAAACGTTAATTGCTATTTTACCAACACGGTTATTATTCATTTAAGTAAAGTTCTTCAGGTTAATTTTAAAATATTTAATATAGCCTAAAGATCCATTTATTTTTTTAATTATTTTATCTAATTGCGACTGGTTAAAGTTCTTGTATAAAAAGGGGCACTCTTTTTTTATTTTTTGATGATTATCTGACCTTATTTTGTTTTTTATGATTAAGTCCATTAATTTTATCCATTCTTTAATAAAAGAAAAATAGAATCCTTTATCATGCTTTTTCTGGTCAAAAAAATTAGTATATTTACCGGTTTGCCTTATCTCTCTGGCGATAAAAGAAACGGATAATGCGGTTTTAAACTTTTTATAAGATAAATAATTGAATAATGACAGGGCGCTACAATTAGTATCCAAGGGATCTAATTTATTCGCATCAAAGATCTTTTTATCAGAAAGCTTCTTAATTTCTCGCTTATGGTCATAGTCTATAAAGGTTAAGGGAAAAACTATATCGGGAAGGTCGTCGGCGCCGAGTTTTTCAATGTTCAGATCGTAAATCGTGTTCCTGTATTTATTCTTAAATATCTTCTGAAAAATATTTTTGCATTCACGCAAATAAGAATTGAAAAAAGAAACTTTTTCTTGGCCTGCCAGAAAAACAGGGGGCGCTTGATGAAAATCAACTCCGCTTGCCACCACCGGGATTTTCATTAAGATCGCAATATTAAAAGCTGCTACGTGTTTTAAATAATTGCATAAATCGCAAGCCGAATGGGGCCCATTTTATCATTGAAGCTTAATTTTATTCCTTGGCCTAAATATTTTTTGAACAAATTTCCGTCTATATAAAACTTCATCAATTCAACTCCCAGCCGCCCCGATATTTCTTCCATATTTTTCAAAGACAATCCATTAACCAAAGGGTGAATTATTGCCAAGGCCAAAACCCTTAGTTTGTAAGTGTTTTTTAATAAGTGTATTAGATAAGAACTGTCCTTTCCCCCACTGAAGAGAACCACAACGTCATAGCAGCGTTTCTTTGCCTTAGCTTGGGCAAAAACGCCCTTCATTTTTTCTATATATTCTTTTCGGCTAAACCTTTTTTCGAGCTCCTCTTCTGCCAAGCAAACAGAACATTTTCCATCCTTGATGACAACTCCTGGCAAGTTAGAAGACAAGACGCATTTTTTACAAAAAGTGATTTTCTTTTTAGTTTCTAGCGCCATAACAAATAACAAAAGGGTAGCCCTCCGCCCTTATAAATAGTGTTGCCCGGGTAGGATTCGGACCTACGAATGGAGGCTTCAAAGGCCTCTGCCTTACCACTTGGCTACCGGGCAATATTTTTATTTTGTTTCTCCCGCCCATTCCACCACTGCCAGCTCCAACGGCAACTGAGGCAGAGAGGAAAACTTAGTTTCGTTTTCCGCGCGAATGAACAAACGCAAAAGCTTGATAAAATCTCCGCTGGATAGCTTTTGTCCTTGTTCCAAAATAATCTTAAATTGCTCGTCCGTCAATTCTGGCGCGATCAATTGGCGAATCTTTTCCATCTCGCCATCCTGTTTCCAGGAAGCTAAAATCATCATTTTGCGTAAATAATTTATTAAAGATTTGGCAAATTGGCCAAGCTCATAACCGTCCTCGACCAATTTATTAATAAATCCTAGCGCGCTTTTAGCGTCTTTTTTAATTAAGAAGCCAGCCACCTCCATAACCGCGCCAATATCGGTAGCGCCTAAAATCGTTTGTGCTTCAACCAAAGTTATATTTTTATCTTCCATCGCCATCACTTGCCCCAAAAGAGATTCGGCATCGCGTGCCGCGCCATCGGCGTTTAAGGCTATCAATTCCAACGCTCCTTTATCAATTTTCACTCCTTCGGCGCTAGCAATCCCTTTTAAGCGCTCAACTATTTTATTCAAGGTTAATTTATGAAAATCAAACCGCTGGCAGCGCGAAATTATGGTTTGCGGAACTTTATGGGTTTCGGTGGTGGCCAAAATAAAAATAGCGTGGGCCGGCGGTTCTTCCAAAGTTTTCAGCAACGCATTGAAGGCTTCCTTAGTTAACATATGCACTTCATCGATGATAAAAACCTTATATTTCAATTTAGCCGGCGCAAACTTAATACCTTCTCGCAACTCGCGGATCTCGTCTATGCCGCGATTGGAAGCCGCGTCGATTTCGATCAGGTCCATTGCTCGGCCTTCATTAATTTCTGTGCAAGCAGCACACTTGTTGCACGGTTCTGATCCCTTTCTATTTTCACAATTTACAGATTTGGCTAATAATCGCGCTACTGTTGTTTTACCCGTCCCCCGCGGACCGCAAAACAAATAAGCGTGCGCCACTTTATTAAGCGACAACGCGTTGGTTAAAGTTCGCACCACATGGTCCTGGCCCATTACCTCGTTAAAGGTTTTTGGCCTATATTTACGGTATAAAACGAGATTCTCCATAACTTTAGTATAAACCAAGTATACCGCCTTTTTCAATTACAAACAAAAAACCCCGCTGAAGCAGGGTTTTTATTGTCTTTTCAAAAATTAGCTTTTAAAAACTATCAGCTTGTATCCTAAAAAGTTCCAGACCAAACCCAAAAGTGTTCCGGCTAAAGCTCCAACATTAGCCCAAAGCGCTGCGTTCAGCCCCCACTGCGGCCCCCAAACATTAACCAGCAAAGTGGCCACGCCCACATTCAAAGCAAACCCTATTAAACTGACAATAAAAAACTGCAACATTTCTTTGGCGCCGCCCTTAACCGTTTCATCCGCTTTTTTAAAGGTCCAAAACTTATTCCAGATATAGCTATTGGCCATAGCCACCAAGAACGATATGCCCTTAAAAGCCGAGAACATATAACCGGAAGTAATGCTGGTTAAAAACATCAACAGATTTAAAATCCCCCAATCAACCAAAGTATTGAGCGCGCCCACTAAGCCAAACTTCGCTATTTGATAAAAAACTTTTATTTTCTGGGCCAGCCAATAAGCCGCTCTCATGCCTAAAGCAGATAAAATCGGCAAAGCAAACACCAAGATCCAAGCCAAAGACTGTTTCATCTCCAGATTTTGCGCTATCGGAAAAATAAAAATAGCGCAAAGCAATCCAATGGCGGCAGAAAGCATCACGTCTTTCTGCAAAGCGCTTATCGGGGTTGGCGGAGGCGTTGGCGCGGCTTGATTTTGTTGCGGGATTTGTTCATCCATATTTTTTATTATTTTATTTATTAATTAAGCTTTGTATCTAGTGCTAATCTCGCTTTCCACCAAACTTTTATCACGGCCATATTTTAAACGAGACAGCTCTTTTAGCGCTTCTGTAATTTCAACATTTTCTTTTGGCGGCCGTTCAAAAACCATATTAAAGGGCTTAGAGGTTAAATTGTTAATAAGGAGCTTAGCATAAGCAGAAAAGTTATCCTGATTGATTAGGTCGTTCTGGTCAAAAATTGGCGTAAATTGCTTTACCAAAAACTCCGCGTCTTCCGCGCCAACGCGCAGCGCCAGAAGAGAACCCACGTTGCCAAACACCGCATCGCGTATCTTCTCCGGGATTTGCTTGATGTATTGATGGGTAATTATTAAGCACAACTTATATTTTCTGGCTTCAGATAAAATAGTTGAGATACTGTCGGTAGTGAAGTTTTGGAACTCATCGATATACAAATAAAAATCGGCGCGTTCCGCTTCCGGCATATCCACGCGGGAAAAAGCCGCCATAGTCAGCTTGCCAACAATTATCAAGCCCAATAAATAAGCATTCAAATCACCGATGCGCCCCTTGCTCAAATTAACTATTAAGATCTTTTTATTATCCATTATATCGCGGAAATTAATCGCGGATTTGCTTTGGCCGATTATCGGCCGCATAAAATCGTTCGCGATAAAAGTATTGAACTTAGAAGTGATATAAGGCACCACGTTTGCTAGCGCCGCATCGCCCCCGGCTTTTTCCGCTTCCTTCACCCAAAAATCCCGAACCACTACGTTCTGGCATTTATCCAATAAGCGCTTCCGGTAGGCTGCGTCCGCTAAAACCCGCGGCACCTCCATTAAAGTGGCGCCTTCGCTTGGATCGTCCATTAAAAGCTGGAGGGCATTTCGGGTATACTGTTCAAAGATCGGCCCGCCGGTAGTCTTTAGGTCATATAATTTATCAAAAATACTGATCAGTTCGTTAACGATAAATGTTTTTTGTTCCGGATACGCCGGATCGTATTCCAGCATGTTTAGACCTAAAGGCCGCTCCATATCCGCCGGATTAAAATAGATCACGTCTTCAGCGCGCTCTGGCGGCACGCAACCCAAAACATAATTGGCAAAATCTCCGTGAGGGTCGATCACGCCAAGCCCTTCGGTCTTAACATCCTGTGCCAACATTCCTTGCATCGCGCTAGTTTTACCGGTACCGGTCTGGCCAACAATATATAGATGCCGCCGCCGATCATTTTGCTGCATGCGCACAATTGTTTCCACGCCCCGGAAAAAGTTCTTACCCAAGACCAGCCCTTGAGTCGGCATATTGGCTGGAGGCACTGCTTGCTTTGATTTTATGAACTTAACTTTAGGCGTGGCCACTTCCGTGGTGGGGAAATGATAAATAGAAGCTAGCTCTTCCGTGCTTAAAATTATTCGGCGGCTGGAATCAAACATCCTAAAAGAAAAAGCATAGAATATTTTTTTCAAACTCCGCCCGATATTCGGCCGCGCCGGCTTTAGAACATTCAAGTTCAAGGCGTTAAATTGCGAAAAAGCCGTTTCCAGCTGCAATAATAATTGGCTAGCCTGCTCAGGCATCCCTGCTGAAACCACTAAGTTAATATTAGCTTCATAAGCGACTTTATTAGCCTTATTCTCCAAAGCCTTTATCACTTCGTTATTTAGCGGAGTCAAAGATGGCGGCCCGACCAACGGCGCTTCTTTTTTGCTCGGAAGGAGATCGGAACCCGTCAGAAGGTCAAATAATATCGCCAGCCAATTTTTATCTACTTGGATCTTGGAAAGATTGTATTGCTTGCCTTTTTGCATTTCTCTGGCAATTTTCAAAGAGTTTTTTCGCCACCGCTTTATCTTAGTCGGCCTAATGATCAATTGGATCGCTGCGCCCTCTCCTTCAGCATTTAACTTGCTTAAAGCGTTAGCGATTTCGTTCAAGGGATCGGTTTCCAGACTTTGATAAGTTTTAAAAGGCAATGACATTCCTTGGCTAGCAAAAAGATAAGAGCCCAGGCTAGCTCCCAGAGGGTTAAAAATATTATAATCTTCTATCGGCCTAACATCGGCTTCCGGGAAAAAACCGTGAACCTGTTTTTCCATAACGCCGGCTAAACGCCGCGGGCAAGCAACATAAAAACTTATTTCTTCCCCAATATGCGGCACGGCCATTTCAAAAGTAAAAACCGGCTGGCCGTATAAAAAAGCGCTCCAACCTTTTTCTTTCAGGCTTCCTAGGCTGGCATAGAACTGCTCCATTACCGCCACCAATTCCTTGAATGGTTTTTTGTTTTTTTCTTCGGCGGAAACTTTTGGCAGAGAGACAGAAAAAAGTGACATATTCATCGCACGAATAACTTTTCCCTTGCCTTTTATCATCGCCACAATCAAATATATCGCCAAAGAAGCCACGATAAAAAAAAGCACCATGGTCAAAGGGAACAAAATCAAGTTGAGATCAAATGAATCCATTTTAATGTCCAAAAAATCTAAAGTGAGGCTATTCGCCGATAAAAATGTGTCGCAGGCGCCTCCGAGTCTTTATTGTTTACGCGGACGAGGCGGCGAGACACAAGCCGCGGCTGATGGTTATATTTCTATTGGCATGTATAGCCGACGGCGGTTTTTAGAGGCGAAAGCCGAGCACTATTTATATTTCTTCCAGCTTACCTTTTTCTACCAACTCCTTATGCAATTTATCCACCAGGGTATCGTGAAATTCGTCCATCAGATAAGCGCTATCCATTTCTTTGGCCACATCAGCAGCATAGTTAATGCCCTTTTGAAAAGCCAAGTCTACCAGACTTTTTAATTGCTGGTTTTTTTCCAAACCTTTATATTCATCGGCCGCTGTTTTTGGCGGAACGGCTACCACTGGGGCTGCCGCCGGCTGAGATTGGCTAGGAGAAGAAGCGCTGCTGGTAGCCGGTTTTTCCGCGCCAACTATTTTTTCTAGCGACTCTCCTTTTTCTTTTCCCAGCATCGCCCGTTTTTGCGCTAACTGTTTTTCCAGTTCAGCAATTTCCGATTCCGCAGGATTCAATGGCGAAGGCGGTTCAACAGGCGTCTCCGCCGCAGAATCTATTGGTTCTCGATATAAATCTGCCATAATTAAAGTATGGAACTTAATGATTATTAGGCCAATAAAGCGTCTACTGTCATCTGCATATCTTTTTTAAAACTAGCCACTTCTTCGCGGATCAGCGTTTCGTGATTTGGAATATTGGCAGCTAAAAACTCACTGATTTTGGCTGAGTCTCCGGAATTGCCAACTTCTTCCAGCTGGCCCCTCTGCGCTTCAGATAGCTGCCCAACCAAGCGCAAAATGATTCTTTTTAGCACCGCTTCGGTCATCGCGGTTAAAACCTCTTCTTGCCGCTCTTGGGGCAAGTCGGCGATTCCCAATTCTTTAAAAATATCCTGCTGAAGTTGTGTTGGCATTTTTTTTAATTTTTAATAATTTATTTACCTTGTTTTATTTTCTCCAGCATGGCATTTATCGCCCGCGTCGCTTTTACTTTTTCTATGCCTTCCGAACCGCTAATAATTGTGCTAAAGTTCTTGCGCAAAGTTTGCATTAAGGGTTCGGATAATTTCTCCGCCCCGCTATGTTGGGCGTAGTCTTTCGCAAAATCTTCAACAGTTATATTTCCAGCAGAGATTTCTTTAGCTAGGTCATAAGCGCTGCCAGAAGATATTGTTTTCTCCAAAAAAGCATTTCTGGTCGATGCCAAAGCCGGTTTAATCACTTCTGCTGTTTTTTCTGCTGGCGCTTCAACCGCTTGAGACGCATTTTTAGCCGCTGCCGCTATTTTTTCCTCAGACAAAGCTTCGCCTAAAACGCCAGCTTTAACATTAGATGGGGCAACTTCGGTTATTTTATCGCTTATTTGCTCTTTCACCGCTTTGCTCAGGCCCGAACCATAATTATTTAAAAACTCCCCAACAGTTAATCCTTTTATTTTCTCAGAGCTAATAACGCCTGAGTTTTCCCGCAAAAACTTTGCCATTTCGGCGTATTTTTTAAAATCATCATAAGTCACGCCGGCCCAGCTAGAACCAGGAAGATCCAGGGGTTTGGAGCCTATTTCTCCTAACCCATGCCAATAATGGCTTAACGCGTATTTATCCTGATACGCCTCCGGCGGAATAGAATCTAAGATCTTGCTCAATGGAACTTTAGCCGCAGCTTTAAAAGTTTTGTCATCTAGAATTGCCGGGTCAACAAATTTTTCCACTATGCCTTTAATTTTCTGATTAGCTAGATCTTCTGCGCTTAAAGGAGTCTTATTTTCGGCGGGTAAATTATCCATGATATCATGCGGCGAAAGACCATTATCTGGCGCAATCGGCTCAACCGGAATATCTTTAGCTGTATCCGCTAAATTATTCACAGCCGCCTTAAAAAAAGTTGTGTTATCACTTAAGTGCATATGGCCTTGAGGGTCCAATTCTACAAATCCCGCGCCAATCTTATGCATCGCCTTAGCATAACCCTCAGCGTCCGCAGAAAAACCCTGCGCAGTTAATTTGGCTGCCATCCCGGGTTTAGCCAATTCGCCCTTAACGCTATCCAACCATAATTGATGTGCTTTGGTTCCGGACCACTTGCTAATGTCGGTTTTGCCATCCCAGCCAAAAGCCTTAGCGAGTTCCGGCTTAGCTTTAAAATTATCGATTATGGCGCCTTCCGGCCCGCGAGTTCCAATTTTCAAACTTTCAATAGCCGGCTTAGCAATAATAGGTTTTTTGTCTATTGACAGGTCCACTGTTGCCTTCTCTCCTGCCAAAGGCGCTCCGCCAAAGATCTTGTTTTTAACCGTTTGCCCCAGAGAACTATCAGATATCCAATGAACGGTATTTTTTACCGCCAAACCCAATGCGCCGCTGCCCACCAAAGCACCCATGGTGCCAGCCAAAACAAAACGCCGAGTTTTTTCCCTTTCTTTAGTTTTTATTAATTCAAATAATTTATTATCTAACTCTTCATTCTTGTTTTTCAAGGTTTCTAAAAACTTTCCTTCAAACTCTTTAGAAAGTTTTTTTTCTGCCTGCTTTTCTTGAGAGCGCTTTACTAATTGCTCGATACCAGCTGTCGCCATTGAGCCGCCAAGCACCCGCAAAGCCCCTTGCCCAACGAGCGCCGAAGTGATAATTGCCGTGCTGCCCAATAAGCCGCCGGCTACGCCAGCCACGGCCAGCCCTGCCGAAACCGCTACTTTCCCCTGCCAGGGCAATTTTTTATACCAACCGGTAAACTCTTCCGCTTTTTCGTTGATGAACCGCCGAGCGCCACCCATTTGCTCAATTTGCTTATCCGATTTCAAACTATCTACTTTAGCCGCCTCGCGCAAAGTTGCCGCCAACAATATATCTTTAGCGTATTTTTCCATTTCTCCGTTTATCTCTTCTTCAGCCTTTCCAGCGGCTTTCAATTCGGCTGTTTTTTCTAAAACTCCCTGGTCGCGATAATTTTTTAACGTTTCTTTATATGTTTTTTGCGCCTGCGCGAGCCTTTGTTCGGCTTCAGCTTTTTCTGCCGCCACACCGCTTAAGCGCTCGTCCTTTTGCCTTAAATGCTCTTGTTCTTTATTGCCCTGAAAATAATGGACGAACTTATCCCTTATTGTTTGAAGCTTGCTGACCCCATCTTTTCTTTTGCTGTTTTCCGATAAAGCCGCCACATATTCTTGCCGCGCCGCTTCCAGAGCTTTCTCCGCTTCTTCTTTTTTGCCTTCTTTTTCTATATATTTACTATCCTTAATAATCGGCTCTTTTTCTTTTGCCGCCTGCCAAGCTTCATGTTCCGCTGCTGCCGCCACATCATCTTTTAATCTTTCTTTTACCACCTGCTTTAATTCTTCGGGCACGTCAGCAATATCTATTTTCCCCTCCTTTATTCCTTGCACCGCCGCTTCTGCTTGTTTTACTTGCTCAAGAGAAAAAGGTTGTTCATTTTTTTCTTTGGCCGGCACTTCATTTATGTTTTTTTGTATGTTTTCATCTTTTTTCTCTTCTGCCCTAGTATCTTTTTTATATTTTGCTTTTATTTCTTCGGCTATATTGCCCACCTCACCCTGATATTTAACCGCTCCTCTTAATTTTTCCTCTGTTTCAAAAAGAGTTCTATAAACTTGCGGCGGAACCACTTTTTTATCATTAAGGAGGCTGTAGAGCTCTTTGTATGCTGCATCAAGCTCCGCAACCAATTCTTCTTTCTGCTGCTTATTGCGCTCATTGGATTTTCCCGCACGAGCCAGATTAACATCGGCGCCCAATGGCTGCGCTTCCTGGATTTTTTTTAGTTTTGTTGTGTCTATATTGGCAGCCATTCTGACATCGCCAAATTTTTTAGCCTGCTCGCTAAAGAGCGGGCTTTCCCCTTTAAACTCTTCTTCTATTTTCTTTATGGCCGGGCCTAGATCTTTATTTCCCGCTTCTTTTGAGACCGCCTTTTCTTTTTTTTCTTCTGCTGGAGCAATGGAAATAGGCGCCTCTGGTTGAGGCTCAATATTCTTTATTTCTTTTACAATTTTTTCCGCTTCTTTAGACATAGTTTCTTTATCGTTTTGCTGTTCTGGTTCAACGGCAAAGCTAACCGGGCGTTCTTCTCTTTGAAAAGCATCTTCCCCTAACATTGTTTTTAAAAGCCTCTCTGCTTCCAAGGGTAATTCTTTGTTTTTTTCTTCCCTCTTTTTTTGCTCATTTTTAATTAGCTTTGCTTCGGCCAATTCCTGCTCGATCTCTTTTTTTGAACGATTTTTTTTCCAGCTGCTAAAGATCTGGTTAGAAGAGATATCTGCTATAGCCTCGTTTTCTAATTTATCGCCTTGATCTTCTGCCTTTTTTTGCCCTGCGCTATCTTTTATTTTTTTATCTGCAGATTCTTTAGTTGCCATATCTTTCTTAATTTTATTATATCACGATTATTACGCTTTTTTTGGGGCTCCCTGTGGATTACCGACCGCCTAAAAAATGCTAAAATACAGATAAGAAATCTTTAATATCTATTAATAAAATTATGAACCTTTTTAAGAGCCTAGTCAAACAAAAAGCTTTATTTTTTTTATTGGTTATTTTAGCGGTGGCCGCCTTTTTCCGCTTCTATGACCTAGCCGGAATCCCGCCTGGGCTTTATCCGGATGTGGCCATTAATGGCAACGATGCGATAAACGCGCTAAAAAACCACGATTTTAAATTATTCTATCCGGAAAATAACGGCCGCGAAGGGCTTTTTATCAATCTGATCGCTTTCAGTTTTTGGCTTTTTGGCATTAGCGTTTGGTCAATTAAAATTGTACCGGCAATTTTTGGCCTGCTCACGGTTTTGGGAATATATTTTTTAGCTAAACAGCTGTTCTGCTATCTTGGTTCCCGCCACAGCCAGGCTATCGGGCTTTTGGCGGCTTTTTTTCTAAGTATCTCTTTCTGGCATGTTAATTTTTCGCGCCTGGGCTTTCGGGCTATCATGGTGCCGTTTTTTTTGGTCTGGAGCTTCTATTTTTTATATAGAGGGTTAAATGTGGGCGAAAAGATGGCTAGCCGCAATTTAAAAGCTGCCGGCTTATTTATTTTAGCCGGTTTATTTTTTGGCTTAGGCTTCCATACCTATATTGCCTTCCGCATTGCTCCGGTAATTTTGCTCGTGCCAATAATTTTCAGCTTCGTATACTTTTGGCCAAAATTAAAAAACTTCTGGAAAGAAAGGGCTTCTGTTTGGCATTTCATAAAAAGTTCTTATTTGCGCGATACCCTATGGCTTTGGGACGTTTTCTTTTTATTCACTATCCTGGCTGCCCTGCCGATGGCGCTATATTTTTGGCAGCATCCGAATGATTTCATGAGCCGAACCGGCCAAGTTTCAGTTTTAGCCTCAGCCAATCCCGTAAAGGAACTCGCTATTAGCACCATAAAATCCTTAGGCATGTTCAACGTTGTCGGCGATTGCAATTGGCGGCATAACTATGCTTGCCAGCCCGCTCTTTTTTGGCCTATCGGTATTTTGTTTTTGATCGGGCTAGCCATTACTTTAATAAAAATATTTCGGCCGGCAAACTATAAAAAGAAAGAACATTTTGCGGCGCTAGAAACCCATTGGTTGCTGGTTGTTTGGTTTGGCGCCATGCTCTTGCCAGAAATCATGACTACTGAGGGCTTGCCCCATTCTTTGCGTTCAATCGGCGCTATTCCTCCGGTTTTTATTTGGGTGGCTCTTGGCGCTTGGTGGCTAACAAAAAAAGTTAAAGCACTGCTAGTTCAAAAAGAATCCCGGGCAGAGAAAATTGGCCTCATTGTTATCGCGTTTATCTTTTTGCTAATGTTTGCCCTGGCTGAGTTTAACCGATACTTTATTGATTGGGGGGCAAAAGCCGAAGTCAGCGACAGCTTCACCCAGCGTTTAGTCAACGAAGGAAAGTATCTTGAGTCCCTGCCAGCCGATACCCAAAAAATAGTCTTGGCCAACGAAAACGGCGTGGCTGTGCCCTACCCTGACGGTTTACCTATGCCGGTTCAGACTATTTTATTTTTTAACCACGACACCCCAAACCTTTTTTACTATATTAAAGATACTAATTCTAAAAAAAGTTCCTATAAAACTCTCCGAGTCCAAGGACCACTAGTTATAATGCCTTTGAAGCCGGATGAACAAATATTCAAAGACCTGTCTAGGCTTATTCCGGACGGTTTTGTAGAGAAAATAAATAATTTTGAGGCGTTTAAAGTGAACTTCTAGTGCCGGCAATCTTTTACTAATCTTTTTAAAAATAAAAAATAATAAAATATGTCCAAAAAACTAACCTATTCGCTAGCCGTTTTGATGCTAATTTTTATGGTCGGCGTTGCTTATTTTAGCATGGCAGGCGATTCAGCTATTATTGACGAGGTGGCCCATTTACCGGCCGGTTATTCCTACATCACCCAGCAAGATATGCGCCTCAATCCCGAACATCCGCCCCTAATCAAAGACTTGGCTGGCGGTGCAATTTGGCTCTATTCAAAAATAACCGGCACACAAATAAATATTCCAACCGATATAGCCGCTTGGCAAACCGCCATAAACGGCCAATGGGATTTTGGCTTTGAGTTTTTATACCGCTCGGGCAACGATGCTGACAAACTAATTCTCCTTGGCCGTTTGCCTATGCTTTTAATTTTATTGCTGCTGGGCTGCTATGTTTTTAAATGGTCCCGAGAATTGCTCGGCCCCAAAGCCGCCCTTTTGGCTTTATTTTTATACGCTTTCTCCCCAACTTTTATCGCCCATGGCCGGTTCGTGACCACTGATGTGGCGGCCGCCGCTGGCATTTTTATCGCCAGCTATTACTTTATCCGCTGGCTTAAAAAACCTTCCGCCAAAAACCTTGTTGTTGCCGGACTTGTTTTCGGCTTGGCGCAAACCGCCAAGTTCTCGGTTTTTTTGCTGGTAATCCTTTTCACCTTTATCGCTTTGCTTTGGATATATTTAAAAACCCGAGAAGACAAGATGGCTAACCAATCTGCTTTAGCCTCGCTTGGCAGAAACTTATACCGATACTTTGGCGGATTAATTTGCCTCTATGCCATCGGCTTTGCGTTGATAGTTTGGCCGCTTTATATCTTTCACACGATCAACTACCCCATTGCCCGGCAAGTCTCCGATACCACTACCATTCTCCAAAGTTTTGGCATGCGGCCGATTGCTAATTTAATAATCTGGCTGTCTGGCATTCCGATTTTACGGGCGCTAGCGCAATATGGTTTGGGATTAGCCATGGTGCTGCAACGCGCTGTTGGCGGCAATACAGCTTATTTCCTTGGCGAACTATCTAATACCGGCTCCACTTTATATTTTCCGGTTGTCTACCTGCTCAAAGAAACTTTAACGCTTCATATCCTAACTTTAATCGCCCTGCTTTACGGCCTGTGGCAATTCTTAAAAAATAAGTTCTATCGCTGGAATAATCTTCACAACCTATTGCAAGAAAATATCGCCCAGGTTTTAATGCTGGCTTTCATCATTCTTTATTGGTATTCCAGCCTGACTTCTATTTTAAATATCGGCGTGCGCCATATTTTGCCAACCTTTGCTTTTGTTTTTTTATTGGCATCCCAACAAATATTTCTCTGGCTTGGAAACAGTGCTACCGACCGCCGAAAAAAAATAAAATCTGTTATCTTAATAATTTTAATTATTTGGCAAGCCATAAGCGTAATCAGAGTCTATCCATCGTTTCTGGCTTATTTTAATGAATCCATCGGCGGGCCGGCCAATGGCTATAAATACGTGGTTGATTCAAACTTAGATTGGGGGCAAGACTTAAAACGATTAACCGCTTGGGTTAATAAAAATAACATCGACAAGATCCGCCTTAATTATTTTGGCGGCGGAGTGCCAGAATATTATCTGGGCAATAAATTTGTTTTTTGGTGGGAAAATTATCCCATCGCCGACATCACGGAGCCTGGCGGATGGCTAGCGGTTTCTGCCACCTTCCTCCAGGGCGGGCGAGGAACTTTGGCGCCGGGATTCTATGATAAATCCGGCTACTATAATTGGCTGAATAAATATTCCCCTGTTGCCATTATTGGACATTCGATTTTTGTCTATTACATTCCGCCCGCTAATACCCAATAAAACCTTTAACAAATTAAAAATCCCCTGTCTGGGGATTTTTAATTTGTCTTCGGTACAAGCAGCTATTGGGCGTCTCTATTTGTAATAGGCCTTATTCGACATCCTTAGATCAATGTATTGCAAACTTGCCCTTTTAGATTTAATGTCATTACTTTCCAATAAAGCCATCAAAGATTTTATTTGGACAGAAGAGGAACGGTTAACATTAAAATAAACTACCCAGCCTTCATTCGTTATCGCTGCTAGTTCCTGGCTGCCTGATGCGCCGTCAACAAAACCAAGCAGCTCGATATCCATTCCTCTTAATTGTTTCTTTAGCTGGCTGGAGAAAAGCAAAGTTGAAGAAGCAATTGCCCGTTCGCCAATGCTAAAATCTTGTTGGCTTTGGCTAAAAAAAGTTGGCAAAAAAGTCCCAGAAATCGCCGGGGCCTCACGGAAGATCAAGCCTTCGCTGTCCGCAAAAAAACATTGTTCGCTTGAAGGCAAAGAAAGAGCGCTATCCGTTGATGTTGCCTGGAAGCCAACAAAAATAAAATCAGCCGAGCTCTTGCACCAAATAGCTGCGGACTGGCGCCCTTTTATGGTAATCTTTATCCCTTTAAATATATCCTTATCAACTTTGACCGATTGAGCCTCCGGAAAATCAGCTAAGATCTGGCTAATAATTTTTTTGCTCGAAAAAACAATTAAATTGTCTTTAGGGATTACCTGCCAAATCTTTTCTTGCAACATCCGGTTAACTAATTCCTGCGCTTGAGCGGTAGCGGTAAAGCCCTCTCCTTCAACGCTCCATTTTTTTATCTTAAAAAATGGCGACCAAAAGACCAAATATAAAAGCCCGGCTAGGGCTAAAAGGGCAAAGAGCCAATAAAGCCATACTTGCCAATCAATTTTATGGCGCTTGGCTTTGGCCGGTATGCTAAAAATATGAGAGCGTTTTTTTCTCCGATAAGCAAACATAAGTCCGGATTTTTTACCCGCCGAAGTTTTAACGAAGGCGGGCTATTTCTTCTTTAATTATAACCCGGGATTTTTCTTTGGCAATCAGCCCCTCCACAGACTACGCTTTTTTTATCCGGCGCAATTCTTCCCAGGCATCATCAGGGATTGGCGGCGGCTCGCGCAAAGGGCTTACTCCGGGATACCGCCAAGCAGAAATAATTGTTATTAATTGGCCGCCGACATTAAACTTATTTTTTGAACTTTTATTTTTATTTTTTTGCTGCCACATAACCCAGATCTCAAACGGATGCTTTTTGCTTCCGGCCGGCTGCATGCTTGCCACCGTATCCTCAGCCACACCCACTTCCACGCGCTTGGGGTGGCGCAAGACTCTTTTTACCCGGCTCTCAACTAACCGATACTGTTGCATCTTCCTTCTAACATGGTCAGTCCAATAATAATTTTCTTTATCAAAAACAAGCTTCATATTGCTAGTTTAAAAAATAAAAGCCCCGGATGGGGCTTTTATCCTAATAATATTTATTCCTTATCCCGCATTGCCGGGAATAAAATCACTTCGCGCATAGTGGGCGCGTTAGTTAAAATCATCACCAATCTATCAATGCCAATACCCCAACCGGCCGCCGGCGGCATGCCATATTCCAGAGCCTCAATAAAATCCTGGTCAAATCTTTGTATCTCTTCGTCGCCCTCGCGGTGATTCTCTTGCATTTTCATTCTGGCCGCCTGCTCTTGCGAGTCATTCAGTTCCGAATAAGCATTTATTAATTCCACCCCGGCCACCACCAATTGGAATCTAGCCGCTTCTTGCGGGTTTTCACTTGAAGCCTTAGCTAATGGCGACATAGCTAAAGGATGCTGCGTTATAAAAGTCGGCTGAATAATTTTTGGCCGGATAGTTTTAAAAAGTTCGTCAACCATTTTGCACTCCGGCATTTCTTTATCTGTTTTCTCTCCGGCCGATTCTAAAGCTTTCATTAGGTCTTTTTTATCGGCTTTGTTAATGTCCAAACTATAATGCTCTTTTATCAGCTCAGCCATAGCTATTCGCTTGAAGGGAGAGGCAAAATTAATTTTTTGGCCCTGATATTCTATTTCCGTTTCCGGCACCAAAAATTCGAACATCTCCTCAGTTAATTCCATCAATTGCTCATAATCGGCATAAGCCCAATAAAACTCCAGGATAGTAAAATCCGGATTATGAAACTTATCCATGCCTTCGTTCCTAAAGCATCGGCCCATTTCATAAACTTTTTCAAAACCGCCAACCAAGAGCCTCTTTAAATAAAGTTCCGGCGCCACACGCAAATAAAGGTCCAGGTCCAAAGCATTTAAATGAGTTTTAAAAGGCCTGGCTAAGGCGCCGCCCGGCAAAGCCTGCAAAACCGGCGTTTCCACTTCCACAAAGCCGCGACCATCCAGAAACGTTCTAATATTTTTTATCACTTCACTGCGTGCCTTAAACTTAGCCCGCGCTTCTTCATCCATAATTAGATCCAGATACCGCCGGCGGAACCGCTCTTCCGTATCTTTTAAGCCATGCCATTTATCCGGCAGCTGATTTAAAGATTTGGTCAGCAAGCGAATGCTTTTTACCAGCAAAGTTTTTTCTTCCGTTTGCGTTTTAAATAACTCCCCTGCCACTTCCACAAAATCGCCAACATCAAAATTGTCGGCAAACAATTTATAAGCTTCCTCGCCTAAAACATCTTTTTTAAAAAATAGTTGGATCTGACCGGAACCGTCTTGAAGCCGCGCGAAACACGAACCGCCATGCAAGCGCAAAATGCGTAAACGGCCGGCTAAAATAATTTCTTTTTTCAAGCGCTCATATTCTTCAAACTTAGCCAGCGCTTGCTCGGATAAAATCCTCCCTGGCGCTGTTTGCGCCGGATAGGCATCAATGCCAGCCGCCTTAAGGCGCGCTAGCTTTTCTAAACGGTCAGATTTTATTTTTTCCAATGACATAGGTCTAGTTAATAGACATTATTTTATAGCTGCTTTTTCCGGCTGGCGTTTCCACTTCCACTGTCTCTCCGGCTTTATGGCCCAAAAAAGCTTTGCCCAAAGGCGATTCATTAGAGATCTTTCCCGCGGCGGGATTAGCTTCTTCCGAACCGACAATAACAAAATTATGGCTTTTCCCGTTGGCGCGCACTTCCACAGCCGAACCAATATGGACTATATGTGAATGCCGATTTTTATCTATCATCGTGGCTTCGCGCAACAGTTGTTCCAATTCCAATATTTTCCCCTCATTAAAAGCCTGGGCTTCCCGCGCAGAAATATATTCTTGGTTTTCAGAAAGGTCCCCTAAGGCCTTGGCCTCTTCCAAACGGTTAGCAATTTCTTGCCTTTTCAATTTTAATTCTTCCAGCTCCTGCTTGTGCTCTTTAAAGCCCTCTTCACTAAGATATTGTGGCATGTATTAAATATTAATTTATAAAACTTACTTATTATAGTATTCCTTCAAAGTTTCGTTGATCACCGGAATTGCGATCTGGCTGCCTTCGCCGGCATTCTCCACCAAAACAACTATTACCATCTGGGGATTATCGTATGGGGCAAAGACCGTGGCCCAAGCATTAGGATTGGCCTGGCCGGCAACCTGGGCGGTTCCGGTTTTAGCACCCGTAGCAAAGGGCAAATTATTAAGTAGAAGCGCCGAACCGTCGGTGACGGTTTGGCGCATAGCTTTTTTTATGATAGCCAAATTAGCTTCATCAATAAATCCTTGCTGAATAATTTTTGATTCGTTCGTTTTGATAACATTTTTATCCGAATCAATGATTTTGTCAACCAAACGCGGCTCTATTATTTTGCCGCCGTTTAAAATCGCAGCGTTAGCAACAGCTAATTGCAAAGGCGTGACCAATAGGTCTCCTTGGCCGATGGAAATATGGTATGTATCTCCCGTATACCAATCCTCTTTTTTGGTTTCTTGTTTCCATTGCTCGCTAGGAACCAATCCTTTATTCTCGCCTGGCAAATCAATCCCCAGCAAACTGCCAAAGCCAAACAACTTAAAATATTTTTCCAAACGCTCAACTCCAAGCCCCGTAATATTACCATAACCGCCGCCGATTGTATAGAAATAGACATCACAAGATTGAGCAATAGCCGAATATAGGTCCACCACACCGTGCGCCTTCCAATCAGCAAAACGGTAAACAATATCGGAGTTATATTGGTTGGCTAGCGCCAATTCGCCCGAGTCAAAGATCTTAGTTAATGCTGAAACTATTTTTTCTTGCAGCGCCGCGCTAGCGATCAAAGGCTTAACCGTTGAACCAGGAGCATATTGGCCGGAAATCGCCCGATTAAAAAGCGGCTGTGTTGGATCGTTCAATAAATTGCTGTAGTTTTCCAATGACAAGCTTTTTGCGAAAAGATTATTATCAAAGCTCGGAAAACTGGCTAACGCCAAGATGCCACCGCTTTGCGGATCCAGTGCGACCGCGGCCGCTTTTTTTAGTCTTTTTGCCGATAAAACTTCTTTCAAATTATTATAAAGAGCTTCTTGCAATCGGCCATCTATTGTTAATAAAAGCCCTTGCCCATCTTGCGGCTGCTCTTCCGCCACCTCTCCTTTTAAGCGGCCCAAAGAATCAACTTCCAGAAGCTTCTGTCCGGGGGTCCCTCTTAATATTTCTTCATAAAAAGATTCCAGCCCATTTTTGCCAATTTTTTCTGTTAAAAGATAATCCGGGTTTTCTTCAACGTCTTCGCTGGTTAATTTGCCCATATAACCCAAGATATGCGAAAACACTTCAGGCTCAACATATTGGCGGGTAATATTTTGCTCTATGCGCCAACCGGGAAACTCGCTTATTTTAGTTTGAAGCTCAAGCAGTTTTTCATGTTCCAAGCCTTCAACGATAACAGCGGTAGAGCCGCGCTTAAAATTAATGCCGGCTATTTGCTCCAGAATATCCGCTTCATCCAGATTAATGATTCCGGCCATTTTTGCTATTGATTCTTGGCGCTCTGCCGCCTCTCTTGGCAAATCCGGCAAACTAACAACCAAGTTAAAACTAGGCACGTTAAAAACTAACTGTTTTAAGTTTTTATCATAAATTATACCCCGAGAAGCAAAGATCGGTAGCGATCGGGTTTTATTTTTTTCAGCTAAAGCTTTAAAATCGCTGCCTTCTTTTATTTGCATATAAGCCGCTTGGGCAAAGAGGATCAAAAAAGCGCCAAAAATAATTCCGCTAAAAAAACGAAATGTTTTTTGCTTTATCGGCACTTCTATCCTTTGATCTGCTAAGCTGGAAGACTTTGTTGCATCAAGCAATATCTCTTCCGGCTCGATCGTCTCTTTAAAGATAGTTTTGATCCTAAGCTTATCCAGCGCCCTATTTGAGTTTGGCAAGCGGTCCATTATTTTGAAATATTTTACTTTTATTTAAAGCCCAAAGAAATAATAAGCTCAAGGCTCCGTTCAATAAGAGGTTAAACGGCAAAGAGCCGTAGAAATAAAAAGCCGTTAACCTTATTGGTTCCATTAAATGCCAAACCGCAAACAAACGGCTTAATAAAACCTGAAAAAGCTCAAACAAGACGATGCCTAAAAAAGTTAAGGAAAAAACGGCTGGCAAGTCGTTTTGCTTAAAAATTATCAATCCTAGCTCTTCCAGGCAGAAAAAAACCAGACACAAGCTAAGAGTTATCAAGCCAAATGGCTGCCCCGCAACCAGGTCAAATAACAATATCGGTATTAGGATAAACCATTCTTTTTTATCTTCAGGCCGCCAAATTGCCCAAGCCAAAACGCTAGCCAAAATTAAGTTCGGCGTTGCCGCCAAAAACGATAAATGCGGCATCAAGGTTAATTGCGCCGCAACAGATAAAATCGAGATCAAAAAAATAAAAACGATCTTCATTTTTTATGGGAACAAGATAAAAACTTGCTCCAATTTATCAAACTCAACCGCCGCTTTAATGGTCGCGCTTTGGAATATATCGCTCTCCTTTTTTATGACCTCCTCCACGCGTCCCACGATCAAGTTTTTAGCAATAGTTTCATTCAGGCCGGAAGTCAGAACTGTTTCCCCAACCGCCACTTGGGCATCAATAGGTATCATCTCCATTAAAACGCCTAATCCGTGGTTGCCTTTAACCACCCCGCTTATTCTGGTGTCCTGAGTTATTGCATTGACCAAAGAATCGCTATCAGAGATCAAAAGAACCTTGGAAAAATTAGCATTAACTTCCGCCACCCGGCCAACCAAAAAATTGTTAGCCGCCACCACAGCCAGGTCAACCGTTATCCCGTCTTTAGCGCCTTTATCAATTAAAATGTATTGGCCGAGAGTCGGGTTATATCCAATAACTTCCGCCATAACTAATCTTTGTTGTTCAGCCTGCCCGATGCCTATTTGCTGGCGTAAAAGCTCATTTTCGCGAGCCACTTCTTTTAAGCGCGTCACTTCTTCAAAAAGAAATTGGTTCTCGCTTTTTAACCCAGCGTTCTCTTTATTCAGGTCTTTTATCGCCAAAAAGAAAGCCCAAGAACCAGAAACCCCTTTATCCATGACTTGAAATAATTTTAAAAAAGGGCTGGCCGCAAAAAGCGCCCAAGATTTGGGAGCAGACAGTAATCCGCGAAAATTAAAAAAAATCAGCAGCAAAATTACCGCCAAAACTATAAAGAATTTTATCCACTTTGATTTATCGATATCTTTCATTTTTATAATATTTTACCTTGGCGCTTCGCGGTATTGCGGCGAGACTAAAACCTCACTAAGCTTTTCTATGTCTTCCAGCACCACACCGCAACCCCTGACCACCGCGGTCAATGGATCTTCTGCCACCCGCACAGGCATTTGAGTTTCTTCCGCCACTAATTTATCCAAACCCCGCAATAAGCTTCCGCCGCCCGAGAGCATGATGCCTCGCTCCATAATATCAGCTACTAATTCTGGCGGGGTTTGTTCCACCGTGCTCCGGATAGCGTTCACCAGCATTTTAACAGAGCGGGATAAGGCTTCCCTAATCTCATAATCGCTAACTATTATTTCTTTTGGCAAGCCATTGATCAAATCCCGGCCCCGCATCACGCCTTTTAATTTTTCATTCTGTTCATAAGCCGAACCAACAGAGATTTTTATATCTTCAGCCGTCTTGTCGCCCAATAAAAGCTTATATTCATCCCGCGCATATTTAATTATTTCTTCATTTAGCTTATCACCGGCCACCCGCAAACTCTTGCTGACAACAATTCCTCCTAGAGAAATTACCGCCACTTCGCAAGTGCCTCCGCCAATATCAACTATCATATTGCCCACGGAATCTTGCACCGGGAGCCTGGCGCCGATCGCCGCGGCCATCGGCTCTTCGATCAAAAAAACTTCCCGCGCTCCAGCGCTGCGCGCCGCATCTTCCACGGCCCGCTTTTCCACTTCGGTCACGCCGCAAGGCACGCCAATAACCACTCTAGGCCGCGCCAAAAAAGATAAGCTTTTATTGCTAACTTGGCTGATAAAATAACGCAACATCTGTTCGGTCACCTCAAAATCGGAAATTACGCCGTCCACCAAGGGACGCGTAGCTACGATATGCCCGGGAGTGCGCCCTACCATGCGCTTGGCTTCGTTGCCAATCGCCAATATTTGGCCGGTTTTTTGGTTAACTGCCACTACCGAAGGCTCATTGATAACTATCCCGCGGCCGCGAACATAAACCAGGGTATTGGCTGTACCCAAGTCTATGCCGATATCTTTAGAAAATTGGCTAAAAAGTTTATTGAACATGCTTATTAAAAAAGCCTTACTATGTCCTTAAAAGTTATCACAACCATCAACAAAATCAAGAAAGCAAACCCGGCGGTATGGATCGCCTTTTCTACTGCCTGGCTCACTGGCGAACCTTTGATCTTTTCGATTATTAAAAATATCACCCGCCCGCCGTCCAGCGCCGGAAAAGGCAAAGCATTAACTATCGCCAAGTTCACCGAAAGCAGAGCGGTAAATTGCAGCAAATAAACAAAACCCATTTGTGCTGCTTGGCCCGTCAGAGAAAAAATGCCAACCGGCCCCACCACTTCGCCGCCAATTCCGCCAGAACTAAAAAGCTGCCAAATTAAGCTTCCCAGAGATAAGATTATTAGCCAAAGCAAGGTGAAAGTTTCTTTAGCGCCTTCGTAAATTGCCCGCTGCCAAGAAAAAGATATAGTTGCCACACGCGCCAGCCCCACACCCATCGCGCCTTCATCTTGCGGCGCTTCAACACGCGGCACTAAACTTACCTGAAGTTCGGTTTGCCCTCTTTTCAATAAGACCACCACCGCTTGCCCTTTATTTTTATCGATAAAATCCTGCACAGCAGAAACTTTTTCTACGCTTGATAATTGGCCGCTTAAAGAACTAGCGCCTAAAATAGCATCGCCGACTTTAAAGCCAGCTTCATCAGCCGGAGAATTGGCTACCACTTGAGTTATTTGCACCTTAGCGCCGCTAACAGCCTCCTCGTCGCTAACGGACCAAGGTAAGCCAATCATATACCCCAAACTTAAAAGCGCTATCGCCAAAAGAATATTCATCGCCACGCCAGCTAATAAAACCCCTGCTCTTTGCCAGATCTTTTTAGCCGCAAAAGAAAACTTGTTATTTTTTTCTTCTCCGTCTTCGCCAAATATTTTTACAAAACCACCCAGCGGAATTGCATTAAGGGAATATATCGTTTCCCCTTTTTTTATCCCAAATAAGCGGGGCGGAAAGCCAAAACCGAACTCTTCCACTTTCACGCCCATTTTTTTGGCAACCAAAAAATGCCCCAACTCATGGACAAAAACCAATAAGCCCAAAATTAAAATAAAAACTACAACGGTCAACATAAGTTTTCCTGCCTTGCCGACAGGCAGCTAAAAAAGCGGTAAAAGAAAATTATACCGTCATTATTTCTTTTTCTTTCGCTTCGCCTTGCTCGTCGATTTTTTTATTAAAATCATCTATAGTTTTTTGCAGCTCTTCCTTGCCGCGGAACTTATCATCTTCGCGGATCACACCGCTTCTTTCGCCGTCCTGCATTTCTTTCCAGGCTTTCTCGCGCGCGCCGCGCACCGCAATCCTAGCGTCTTCCATTTTTTGTTTTAAATTGCGAACTAATTCTTTGCGGGTTTCTTCGTTAAGCGACGGAACTGACACCCTTAAAATATCGCCGTTATTGACCACCGAAAGCCCGGAACGAGATTGGGAAATAGCTTTTTCAATTTCTTTTACAATGCTTTTATCCCAAGGCTGAACAGTAAGAAGCCGGGGCTCGGGAGCATTTATAGCTGCCAATTCCCGAAGCTGGGAACGATTGCCGTAGCATTCCACTTCCACTGTTTCTATCAGCGCCGGCGTGGCGCGGCCGGTGCGCAGGGCCCCCATCTCTTCTTTAAAATGCGCCATAGCTTTTTCTAGTTCCGGCTTAATTCGATTGATAATTTCCTTATACATAATATTGGATAATTAATTGTTATTTTAATGTTTATTATTCTCCTAAGCCCGCGTATACCGTCCTTGGGTCTCGCGGATCGATCGCCAAATATTTAACGGTTTTGGCGCTGACTATCGGATGAATGGTCCAAGTTTGCCCATTATCCTGAGTACGGTAAACCACATTGCCGGCCGCGTAATACAAAGAGACGGAAGTTAAAGGATCAAGGGCTATCGCGCTGACCGAAACCGAGGCCGGCGGAATAACAATGTTAACTTTTTGCCAATTTTTTCCGCCATCAACGCTTTTAAGCAACCCATATTTTGCCCCCAGATACAGAACATTAGGATTTTTATTATCCATCACCAAAACCTGCATCTCTTCGGTCTCTTTAGGAAAAGCGTCCAGCCCCGTTAACTCTTCCCAACTACCCCCCTTATCATAAGTTTTATAAACTCCTTTACGGAAGGTGCTGACAAAAACCGTGCGCGTATCATAGGGATTAACTTTTATATCCGTTATCACGTCATCGAACCATTTTATTACTTTCCAGCTTTTGCCGTAATCAGTGCTCTTTAAAAATCCTCCCTCGGCTGTGCCCATATAAACTACCGATGGGTCATAAGAATCAATTTCTACCGCGAAAACTGCGTACTGTTCGCGCGAAACCCGATAAACTTCCTGCCAATTCTTTCCCGCATCCCCTGATCGCAACAAGCGCCCCAGCTTATCCTGATAAACGCCGGCATAAATGATGCTTGTATCTTTAGGGTCGATGGCAATATCGTAAACATTAGCGCGCTTATTTAATGCCAGATTGTTTAGGTCATCCAGATGATACCAAACTTCTCCGCCATCCATAGACTTATAAATGCCCTCTCCTCTGGTGCCAAGATAAATAATCTTGGGGTCTCTAGGGTCTAGCGAAATAGTGGATATGTTGGAAGTGGAAATAGTTTGGTTTTTCGAAATAGTTGTTTTCTGCTCCCAGCTTTCGCCGTTATCCAGCGACCGCCAAACTCCGCTATCGCGGATAGAAGAGCAATTAAAAGGAAAAGACGACAAAAGACCGGTAAAGAACACTGGGAGAATAAAAATATATAATTTTTTATTAATCATACTTTCGTTAAATTTTTTAGGCGAGGGGTATTTTCTGAAACGCTCAGTTTTGTGAGCGGGCGATTTCAGAAAATATTTCCGAGCCTACAATTTAATCATTAAAACTTCAAGCGCCAATCGCGCATTAAAGCTTGAATTATTTAAGATTTCCTGGGTCTTTTGTATTTCCCGGCAAAAAACCAACAAATCGCTCGCCTTATACTTATTTAAAAGATCACTGTCCGCTCTGGGCGCGATCGCCAAGCTGGCTTGGCCGCTAATTTCTAAAACCCTATCTCGCGACCATAGCAGCCATTGGTTCAAGGTTTCTTGCGCCAAAACAATATTTTGGGACATTTTAAGTGCCTCCTCCAAGCGCCAAACTAAAGGCGACTTCAATAATTTTTCAAAAACGCCTATTTCTTTTTCTTGCTCCAATAAAAGCTCAGGTTCCCGTAAAAACTTTATCGCCCGGCCGGGCCTCCCTACAGCTAATTTCACTGCTAATTTTAAATCTTTTTCTTTTTTCGCTAAGCTAGCCAGCTTTAAACTAATCTCTTTTTCCGCTACCGGCAGGAACTTTATCATCTGGCACCGGGAAACGATTGTCGGCAAGACCGCCTGCCAAGAAGAACTGATCATAATGATCAAACTATGGGAACTTGGCTCCTCCAAGGTTTTTAAAAGAGCGCTAGCTGCCTCATCGCTTAAATTGGCTACCTCTTCAATGATTGCCACCTTATACGGAGCGCCGTAAGGAAACAAGCTTAATTTATGCTGCAGCTCCCGAATCTGGGCAATGCCAATTTCCGCATTTTTCAAAACATCGTTCTTGGTGATCTGCTTGGCCGCCAGGATAAGAACATCTGGATTCTGCCCGGATTCTATTGCCAAACAAGATTTACACCGACCGCAAGATTCTTTTTGGTTAGCTTTTTTCTCGCAAAAAAGCCACTTGGTAAACTCCAGCGCCGTGGCCAACTTCCCCACCTGCGCTGGCCCGGCAAACAAATAAGCATGCGCCAATTTATTTTGCTTGGCACTCTTGATTAAAAAATCCCAGATTCTCTGATGGCCAATAAGCACAATGTTATAACTTATTTTCTTTGCAAAAATTACTCTTTATTCTCATTATAGCTCACTTTCTTCATAAACTCCATCATCTCTTTTTTGAATATTTCTGTTGAAAACTTCTCGGCCCGCTTGCGGATAACCACCGGACTGTAATTTTTATAGTTAGCGCGCAATCTCCGCACACCGTCCGCTAAAACTTCCGGCGTTTGGGCTTCAAAAAACTCGCCGGTCATAGACGGCAAAAGAGTTTCCCGGGCTCCCCCGGCGTTAAAAGCTAGCACGGGCTTCCCCCAACCCATAGCCTCAACCGGCGCTATGCCAAAATCATCTTCACCGGGAAAAACAAAAGCATAACAATTCTTATAATACTCAGTTGTTTCCTGGTCCTGCCGCCAGCCCAAAAGACGGATATTAGGCTTAGCAATACTCCGCAAATATTCCTCTTGCGACCCTTCGCCGATAATAACCAACGGCAAACCCAATTTATTAAAAGCCTCGATAGCTATATCTATTTTTTTATACGGCGTTAGCTGGGAAACGATCAAAAAATAATCTCCTTGTTCTTCCACGATATTGTTGCCTGCCAGCATTTGGTCTTTATCCGCTAAAAAAACCGGCGGATAAATGATTTTGGCTTCACGCCGATAAAACTTACTGATGCGAGAAGCGGTGGCGCGGGAATTGGCGATAAAATAATCTACTCGCTGGCTAGCCGATTTATCCCACAAGCGCAGATAGCTCATAAAAAGCTTGGCCAACAAGCGGCGCGCATTGCCCACGTTTTGCTGCCCCAAATATTCATTAGCATAATCCCATAAAAACCGCGCCGGATTATGGCAGTAATTTATATGCACGGTTTTTGGCCGAGTAATTATACCTTTGGCAAAAGCAGAGGAAGAAGAAATAACTACGTCAAACTCGCGCAAGTCAAAAGTTTCCGGCGCCATTGGCATCAAAGGCAATAAATATTTTGGCCGCGACCGCCACCACTTGGGGAGCTTCTGCAAAAAAGACGGGTGAATGCGCTCAGCCGGAAAATATTTGCCCATCTTTTCCTGGTCGTATAAAAAAGTATAGATCGGCGCTTCCGGCCACATTCTGGCCAATTCCAAAAGAACCCGCTCCGCTCCTCCCATTCGTGTTAAATAATCATGGACTAATGCTACTTTCATAAAATTACAACTTTTATTCTGCTGCTAGCGGAGCAAGGAAGGGGTCGGGGAACCTGGGTTCCCCGCGGCGGAAATACTAAAACCGAGGGGTTTTAGGGAGCGAAGCGACTCCGCTCCTCCCATTCGTGTTAAATAATCATGGACTAATGCTACTTTCATACAGTTTCTTGCTCAACCGCTAATTATCGATTTTAAGGTTTCTCTAGCACATTCTTCCCAGCTAAAGCGCTTAACATTTTCAAAACCCGATTGTCTTAGTTTATCACGCAAAGGCTTATCGTCAATTATTTGCTTGACCGCTTCGGCAATCTGGGCGGGATTTTGCGGATTAATAAATAAGGCGCCTTCTCCGGCAATTTCCGGCAAGCAAGAGCCAAAAGAAGTTATTACCGGCGCGCCTGCCGCTTGCGCTTCCAGCAATGGCAAACCAAACCCCTCATAAAAGCTCGGATATAAAAATATAGCAGCTCCGGCCAATAACTGCCATTTTTCATCTTCATCAACATAACCTAGTTCTTTAGCCCCCGGCAAACTTTTAATTTGAGGCTTTAAACTTTCATAGCCATAGCCCGGAGAGCCGGCCAAAATAAGTTCATGCGGCATGCCATATTCTTCTTTAAATATTTTGTAAGCCGCCAGAATCCCCTGCACATTCTTTTTTGTTTCCAGGCGCCCAAGATATAAAACATAAGGGCCGATCACTGTGTCCGCCTTTGATTTTGTTTTAAAACCTATTCCATGATGCACAACTTTAATTTTTTCTTTTGCGCAGCCGTATAATTTTACCAAATCATTTTTTGTATTTTCGGATATGGCAATAATATTTCTAGCGCGCCCAGCAGCGCGTTTAGTGCTCCAGCGCAAATATAATTTTCGCAGCCAAGAATAATATTCCGGAAAATACTCATATTCCAAACCATGAATCGCTACAATTGATTTTTTTGGCGCACCAAAGGGTAAAATATGCACCGGAATAAATAAAGCTTCCGGCGGCCTAAATAGCATCTCCCAAGCCAGCCGAGCTTGAGTCCACAAAAAAGGCAGCGGCCAGCGCAAGATTTTTATTTCAAAATTAGGCGGTAAAGGAAAATCAAAAACGGGTAAACCCGCCTTCGCTAAAGCTTCGGCGGGTAAATATAACAAAAACCGATGCTCTCCGGCCTCCGGCAGCATCGTTAAGTGTTTAATTAACTGATATGTGTATTCTTCAACGCCGGTGCGCGGCTGCTTAATCGCCGCCGTGGCGTTTATACCAATAATCATTTTATTTTAAGCAAATCTCCATTTATTATTATAGGTTTTATCGCTTCAATTTCCGTTCTATAAAACTCTATTTCCGGGATCGGATTTAATAAAAAGACCTTCTGATTTAAAACATGAGCAAAACCAATTTCCATTAAAGTATTGCCACCAATATAATTTTTAATCCCCTTCTTGTCATAATTTAAAACTAAAACCGCATCCGCATCCTGCATGGCTCGCCAGAACTCCCGAATCGCATCCATATTATTTTTTTGATGCAATTTTATTTTTTCTTTTTCTTCGTCGCTTTTCCCAACAAGCGCCATATGCAAATCCGTCACAAAAGCTTCATGCCCCATTTTATTTAAATTATCACGAACCTCCAGCATCTTCTCTGTGAATTGCATGCTGCCAATAATACCAATTTTCATAATTTTATTTTTTGCTCATGATGCTTCTCTTGTAAACCTCCAAATGGTCCAGCGCAATCCCCGCGCCTTTGGCCACGCAAAGCTCGGGCTCCTCGGCCGTGTAGCAAGGCACGCCCACCGCTTTTTCAATTAGCTCAGCCAAGTTTCTAAGCCTGGCGCTGCCGCCCGATAATATCATGCCTCTATCCATAATATCCGCAGAAAGCTCTGGCGGAGTTTCTTGCAAAACCGCTTTAACTGTTTGGACGATTTCCCGCATCTGCTCGGCAATCGCTTCAGTCACTTCATTGGTTTTAACTTCGATATTTTTTGGCAAACCGGAAAGCAGGTCGCGGCCGCGAACTTCAAAATATTGCTCTTCTTTAGGCGGCAGAGGCAAGGCTGAGCCGATTGCCACCTTAATTTCTTCCGCTGTGCGTTCGCCAATTGCCAGATTATGTTTTTTCCGAACATACTCAGCGATTGCTTGGTCTATTTTATTTCCGCCAACTCGGGCCGAAGCCCAAGCCACGATTCCACCAAGCGATATTACCGCAACTTCGCTTGTTCCGCCGCCAATATCAATTATCATGTGCCCCGCCGGTTCGTTTATCGGGATTCCCGCGCCAATCGCCGCCAGCACCGGCTCCTTAACAATATAAGCCGCTTTAGCGCCGGCATTTAAAGTGGCGTCCACCACGGCTCGGCGTTCGGTTGAAGTTATCCCGGCCGGCACTGCCACCATGACATCCGGCCTAAAAAGCCGGAAAGCGCCGGTCGTTTTATTAATAAAATATCTCAACATCGCTTCCGTTATTCGATAGTCGGCGATCACGCCGTCTCTCATGGGACGCGAAGCCATAATGGTTTCGGGCGTCCGGCCCAACATTTCTCTAGCCTCATTCCCCACCGCCAGGATTTTATTGTTATCCAAAGAGATCGCCACCACCGTGGGTTCGTTTATAACCACTCCTTTGCCCGGCACAAAAACTAAAGTGTTAGCCGTGCCCAAGTCTATGCCGATCTTTTTTATAAACACAATTTTAATTTTACACTTTATTGATTTCTGCTCCCAACCCATTTAATCTTTCTGCTAATTTCTCATAGCCTCTCTCGATTTGATAAACATTGCCAATTTCCGTTGTTCCTTTGGCAATTAAAGCCGCGATAACCAACGCCATGCCCGCCCGCAGGTCGGGGCTCATTAACTTGCGGCTGCGCAACTTGCTTGGCCCATTCACCACTACGCGATGCGGATCAGCCATGATAATATTGGCGCCCATTTGCGTCAACATATCGGTAAAAAGCAGCCGTCGGTCGTAGATCGTTTCGTGAATGAGGCTGGAACCTTGCGCTTGAGTCATTAATACCGTGTAGGCCGACTGCAAGTCCGTGGCAAAACCAGGGTATTCGTGGGTTACCATATCCGCCGCTAATATCTTTGACCCGGGGAATATTTTCACAAAATCTTTTCCCAATTCGTATTTTATGCCGATTCGGTCAAACTGAGACCAAAGCGCTTCCAAGTGTTCCGGGGCGCAATCGGTAATTTTTATTTCTCCGCTATTGGCGGCGGCGGCCAAGATAGCAAAAGTTCCCGCTTCAATGCGGTCTGGCATAATTTTTATTTCTCCACCGCTTAATTTTTCCACGCCTTCTATTTTAATGACCGAAGTTCCAGCGCCAGTGATCTTTGCGCCCAAACTATTTAGAAACTCCGCTAAGGCCGGGATTTCCGGTTCCATGGCGCAATTTTTTAAGACCGTTAAGCCTTGGGCTAAACAAGCAGTCATCATCAAGCTTTCCGTTCCGGTCACTGTTATTCGAGGAAAGAAAATGGTTGCCCCTTTTAATTTTTCGGCGGTTATTTTATATTGGTTCTCTGCCTCCTCAACGCGGGCTCCCATTTTTTTAAAACCATCCAAGAACATATCGATGGGCCTCGTGCCGGCGCCAATAACGCAGCCGCCTGGATGCGGAAAACAAACATTGCCGCAAGATGCCAGCAATGGCCCAACAAACATGATCGAAGCGCGAAATTTGTTTACTAGTTCAGCGGGCAAATTAATGCAAGTTTTGTTCTGCCGCTCAATTTCTAGCTCCCCCGCCCCCAACTTTTTAACGCTATGGCCCAGAGCCAACAGCATCTCCTGCGCTCGGAGGCAATCTTCTATTTCCGGGACATTCGTCATCTTTATGGGGCCATCAGCCATCAAAGCCACAGGGAAGATCTTCAAAGCCGCGTTTTTAGCTCCGCTTACCCTGATCTGGCCGGCTAATTTTTTTTGGCCGCTAATAACAAATTTCCGGCTTACCCCGTCGGAAGTTTTAATTATATCGTTCATATTAGCTTTATCTTAAATTAAATAAGCCGCCCTGGCAAGGAGCCAGACCAAAGAGATAAATTGCGTTTTTTACCATGCACAGGCCAATACTAGCTATAAAATAAAACTTATAGTATATTAACCTTAAATATGACCCGACTTACCCGCCGCTTACTTTTTTATTCTCTAGTGCTAATATTCATCCTCGCTACGCCGCCAACTATTTTATACGCGACCGGCTATTCTTTTGATTGGCAAAAAAAAGCTATAACGGCCACCGGCGGATTTTATTTAAAATCTTTGCCGGAAGAAGCCACGATCTTGATCGACGGCCAAAATAAAAAAACTACTCCCCGGCTAGTTTCCCGCTTATTGCCCAAAAGCTACTCGGTTGAGATTGCCAAAGAAGGCTTTCATTCTTGGCAAAAAGAGCTGACGATCGAGCCAAAACTCGTCACCGAAGCGCGCAATATAATTTTATTTCCCAACACGCTCTTGCCGGAAAAAATCAGCGATAATGTTACTTCCACCATTCCCGAATGGCTAACTCCTTCAGCCGAAAAGCAAAGCTATTTGCAAGCGCAAAATATTGCCAGCTCTTCTGCCGCCTGGCTAAACAAAGGTCCAGATATTTTTTATCTTGATAAGACCAGCTTAATTTTGTATCGCCAAGATTTTGGCGGGTTTATCAAAGAACAGCTAGCCAAAGAACCTCTGCCTAAAAATACCTATAAATTATCCGCCAGCAATAATAACCGTTTTTTAGCCCTTGATAGCAACGGCTCGCTTTTCTTATTGAATCAAAGCAACGGCATCTTTGAGCAAGTTTTCAGCCAGGTCAAAGAAGCTCAATTTTCCAGCGATAACAAAAAAATCCTCATCCAAACAAATAACGAGGTCTGGATTTTATACATTGAAGATTTCCTGCTCCAGCCCTATAAGAAAACCGGCGATAAAGAATTGGTGGCCCGTTTCAGCCAGCCTATCTCTCAAGCCATCTTTTACCCGGATAATGAGCATGTTGCTTTTGTTATCGGCAATCAAATAAAGATCACCGAACTCGATGACCGCAGCCAACGCAATACTGTTGATTTTATTTCCGCGGCCAATCCCAAGATTTATTTTGATGGAACTAATTCATCTTTTTACTACTTAGCCCAAAAAGAGCTTTGGCGGATAAAATTGGAGTTCTAACTTATTTTTTTGCCTAAACTAAAACACCCCCTTCAAAGGGGGTGTTTTTATAACAAAGTTTAGCGCTTAGCCCTAAAACACTCAAGGAGTGTTCGGGCGATGCTAATCGAAGATTACCGTTTAGCCCATTGCGGAGCTCGTCTAGCTTTCTTCAAGCCATACTTACGCCGTTCTTTGGCTCGCGGATCGCGCTTTAAATAACCGACTTTCTTTAATTTTTTGCGAAAATCAATATTAAAATCAACTAAGACTCTGGCAATGCCATGGCGCAAAGCTTCGGCCTGTGAATGCACGCCGCCCCCTTTAATATGGGCAACCACCTCAAAACGATTCAAAGACTTTAACCGCCTTAAGGAAGCTTCAGCGATTTGCTGCAACTCCATGGTTGGGAAATAAACTTTATAAGATTTATCGTTAACAGTTATCTTGCCCTCGTCTTCCTCAAAAGGTTTGATCGTTAACAATCTCACTCTGGCAATAGAAGTCTTTCTCCGGCCAACCGCTTCATAGTAGCGCTTGTTCTTTTTATCTTTAGGTTCAAAATCAGCATCAGTCAAAACCCTGTCTTCAGCCGATACTTCGGGAATATTCTTTACGATCTCCTCTTTCGGCGCTTCTACTTTAGGCGCCTCAATAACGGCCTCTTTTTTAGGCTTAGCAACTTTTTTAACTGCCGGTTTTTTTGTTTTTGTTTCTTTTTCTTTAACCATATCGATATTACTTTATTTCCCTCTTAAAAAGTTTCAAGTTTTTTATAATCTTATCTCGAGTCCTGTTTTTGGGCAACATGCCATAAACCGCCAGCTTCAGCACTTCCCGAGAATCTTTCGCAAAAAGTTTTTCCAGGCTAATCGTTTTTAAACCGCCCGGATAGCCGCTATGGCTATAATACATTTTTTGCTTTACCTTCTTGCCGGAAAACTTTATCAAATCGGTATTGGCCACCTTCACAATATCCTGAGGGGTGATCCTAGGTAAAAAGTTTGGCGTATTTTTTTCCCGCAACAAAACCGCCACCTCCACTGCCAGTCGGCCTAAAATTTTTCCTTTAGCATCGATTATGTGTTCTTTCATTTTTTTCTCTTTAAACTTTAATTCTATTTCAGTATCTCAATAAAAGCCATCTTGGCGCCATCGCTCATTCTTTGTCCCAACCGCGTTATGCGGGTATAGCCGCCATGGCGCTCAGAAAAATTCGGCGCAATTTCTTTATAAACTTTCTTGGCAGCCGCTTCAGGCAAAGCCGCTAGCAAGCGGCGCTTAGAAGCCAAATCATTTTTCTTGCCATAACTAATCAAGCGCTCAACCAATGAACGCACTTCTTTAGCGCGAGCTTCGGTAGTTTTAATCTTGCCTTTTAAAATCAAGTTTGCTGACAAAGATTTCAAAAAAGCCCGGCGTTGATCAGTTGTTCGTCCAAATTTTCTCATATTATTCTTCCTTTAAAGCTAATCCTAATTTTTTTAAAGCCTTCTTAACTTCGGCGATTCCTTTATCTCCCATGCCTTCAAGTTCTTTCAAAGACGCTTCGCTTTTTTTAGCCACTCCGCCAGCTGTGCGGATTCCGCCGTCAACCAAAGCGCTGATGGTTCTGGTAGATAATTTCAAATCTTCAACTTTTGTCTTGGAAGCATCTTCGCTTTCTTCCTTATTTTTGGCATCCTCTTCTTTAGCCTCTTCTTTATTGGACTCTTCCTCGGCTACCAAAGATTTATATTGGCTAACCAATATTTCACAAGACTTTTTAAAAGCTTCTTCGGCTGTCGTGCTGCCATCGGTTTCAATATCAAATCTCAAGCGGTTAAAATCGGTCCGATCGCCAACGCGCATATTTTCCACTTCAAAATTAACTTTGCGGATCGGCGAAAAAAGCGCGTCCACCGCTATCATGCCAATATCCAATTTATCTTTCTTTCTAGATTCAACCGGCACAAAACCCAAACCCGAGGCCACTTCGATTTCCATTTCTAATTCCGCTTTTTTATCGGTTAGCGTGGCAATCGGCGCTTCTTTATTGATGATTTCTATATCGGCCGTTTCTTTAATATCGCTGGCCTTCACTTCTTTTTCTCCCTTAACGGACAAATGAAGCTTGACCGGCTCTTCCACGAACTTTTTAAAACGTATCTGGCGTAGATTCAAAATTATCTCGATCACATCTTCCATAACGTGGGGAATAGTTGAAAACTCATGATGCACGCCACTGATCTTAACGCTCACTATCGCTGCCCCCGGCAAAGAAGATAGCAAAACGCGGCGCAAAGAGTTGCCCAAGGTTACTCCATAACCCGGGTATAATCCCTCTATCTCAAAAACGGTCCTATAGCCTTCGTTTTTGGTTATTTTTAATTGTTGCGGAAGATTGATCTTCATAGATTCTTTACGAATTGCGGATTTTTTACAGATACGCTGATAGATTATAAATCAACGTATTCATACCCAACCCACACATTACGTATTTATCTTGAATAGAACTCAACGATTAAACCAATTGATGATATGTCTCCTAAGTCTTCTCCGGTCGGCTCACCCAAAACTTTAGCCTCTAGTTTCTCCGGCTCTTGAGCTAACCAAGTTGGCGCCTGGAACTTTTTCAAAGAAGCCAACAAGCCTTCGGTTAATTTTGATTTATTAGTCTTATCCGTTAAACTGATCGCTTCGCCTTTTCTAACCTGATAAGAAGGGATAGAAACCCGCTTTCCATTGATCATTACATGGCCGTGATTGACTAATTGCCTGGCCGCCGCACGGGATTTTGCCCAACCCAGCCGGAAAACAACATTGTCTAATCTGGTCTCAAACCGGCACATTAAGTTTTCACGAGCATCGCCTTTCTTAGCTTGGGCATCTTTAAAGTATTTCTTCAGCTGTTTTTCAAAAACTCCGTAAGTCTTCTTTATTTTTTGCTTCTGCAGCAATTGCCGGCCGTATTCGGACAAACCGCCCCGGCGAGTATTCTTGCCGGTCATTCCCGGCGGATAAGGGCGCTTGTTCATTGCGCATTTTGGCAAATAACAACGCTCCCCTTTTAGAAAGAGTTTCTCAGCCGCTCGTCGGCACTGTTTGCATTTTGGGTCAATTAATCTAGCCATAAATATATTTCAAAATTGCCGTTAATATTATTTAGACGCGCCTAACTTTCCGAGGCCGGCAACCATTGTGCGGCACAGGAGTAACGTCTTTAATAGAAAGAATATTCAAACCATTGGCAGCAAAAGCCCTAACTGCTGATTCCCGGCCGCCACCCACGCCCTTAACAAAAACATCAACATTCCTTAAACCGGCTTTTTTGACTTTTTCCATCAAAGTTTCAACGGTTTTGGAAGCGGCATAAGGAGTCGCCTTCTTCGGGCCTTTAAATCCAAGGGAACCCGCGCTAGCCCAAGCAATCACTCCGCCTCGGCTATCGGCGATAGTAATTAAAGTATTGTTATAAGTTGATTGGACATAAATCCGCCCCTTATCAACCAGCTTAGAGCTTTGAGACTGTTGAGCCGCGGCCACTGCTTTCTTTTGGACCGACTCTAATTCATCTGTTTCTTTTAACAGCTCAGTCTCGCTTTGATTTTGAATTTTTTTCTTTCCCATACTTATTTATCTTTATTTAAAATAGGCGCTTAACTATTTAGGTCTTTTCCGCTGACCGCCTGCCAGAACCCATGGTCTTGCGAACGTTTCCTCTAACGGTCCGAGTATTGGTTTTGGTGCGCTGCCCCCTAACCGGCAAGCCTTTAGCGTGGCGAATACCGCGATAAGAACCGATATCTTTCAATCTTTTCACATTCATCATTCTTTCGCGCCGCAATTCACCTTCCACGCGCAAACCTTTTTCAATAATTTCCCTTAATCGGTTGGTTTCTTCAGCGGTTAATTTTTGCGCCCTGATATTCGGGTCGATCTTCGCTTGGGCCAAAATCTTGTTGCTCAAAGTCCGCCCAATGCCATATACATAGGTTAACGCAATCTCTATTCTTTTATTATCGGGAATATTTACTCCAGCGATTCTTGGCATATATTTTTAAAACTAACCCTGCCTTTGTTTATGTTTTTTAATTTCACAAATAACCCGCACGCGCCCTTTCCGGCGGACAATTTTACATTTCTGGCAAAACTTTTTAACTGATGCCCTAACTTTCATAACTTTGTTCTTAATAAAATTGGCAATACAAAACGCGCTAAACGCGCCTGAACCTCGCTTTGCATCCACGAGATCTTTCCGCTCGAAGCGGAAACGGTTTGCTTAGCACGAGACTTATTTTTCCCTAAGAGTAATTCTGCCTTTTTTGTCGTCGTATGGAGTCATCTCCAGAACAACCTTATCGCCCACTAAAACCCTAATATGATTCATCCTCATCCGTCCTGATAAATGGGCTAAAACTTCGCTCTCATCCTCCATTTTTACTCTAAAAGTGGCGTTTGGCAACGCCTCAGTAACTCGTCCGCTTTTTTTTATTACCTGGTCTTTTCCAGACACTAATTTAAATATCTATTATTAGCTTCTAAATATTATACCCAAACTAAGGAATAGTCAAGAGGACTTTATGGCTCCACTTTAATTATCACCTTATTAAGGTTAGCTGGCGCTGATTTGACCCAAAATGGCCAAAAAACAACCTTCGCCTCGCTAACTTCCGAATGCTTGGCAAAAATATCCCTAATAGCTTTTTCGTTTTGGCCGGCAATTTCCTGCCTTAAGGCATCTTCGTTGACCTTCCAGACTATCTTGGCGGCAATTGTAATTTTCATGGCTACCTGGCCCCGAGACAGGTCCACGGAAGTCATTTGATAGCCGATCTTTTCTGCTGGCGACACTAGCTCCTTATCGTCGCTTAATTTTTCCCCTAATTTTTTCTTAATAATTTCTATAATGTCTTTTTCATCAAAAAGGACCGCCGTGGCTGTGCCCTTAAGTGTCATAGTGAACTTTTCTGCCGGCGAGCCGACCGCCACACTCGTTTCCACTCCGCTTAACTCTTCTTTCATTGCCCCCTCGATTATTTTCAACTCACCGGGCAATTGGGCCTTAAACTCACTGTCCAGCGCCGGCTGCAAACTTTGCCACAAAGAATCCTTCGCCTTATTGTAGTCATCCTGAGAAAGGACCTTCATCAAACCAGAAGCTCCGCCGCTCATCGCTGAAGTTGATTGGCCATAAAAAGTCGTGTATTTTGGCGTTCCCTGAAATCCCGGAATAGTGAACCGGCCCGGAGCAATATTATATTTATCGCCCGCCTCATCAGCCACCACTTCCGCCTCAATGGAACTAGGCACGATCTTGCCATCTTGTATCTTTGCTCCCGGAACCGTTATTGTCTTGCTTAAACGGAAAGTTAATCCGCCATCGGAAACAAAGCGGGTTTTTTCCACTAGCGCCTGGGGGCTGGAGCTATATTCATTATATATAGTTATCTTGCCCTTAGCCTTGTCGTTTACCTGGCGCTGGCCGGTAGTCGAAAAGTCTTGTGATTGGCGCTTATCCAATTTTATTAGCTGCGCCGGTATTTTGTTTGAAGCCGCGTCTATTTTGCTTATTCCTTTATCAGCCGTAATGATCGAGTTTTGATTTATTTCTTCCGCTTGGGCCTTAAGGCTTATTTCGGCTTTCGGCAAAATAAAATATAAAGCCAGCATGGCCACCAGCAAAGCGGCGCCAATAAATATGCCCAGAAACTTCCCTGAAAAAATAGGGACAGTTGGCCGCCTTCGGCTTTTTTCCGACTGGATCTTTTCCAACTTTAACGAATCGCCTATTTTTCTAAAATTAAAATTGAAAGACGGCAACCAACTAAAAAACGATCTTTTTTCCTTGACCATTATCCGCCGGCCGTTGGCTAAGCCGTGGATCGGAAACTCTTCTTCTAATTCATCCTCCGCCTCTTCGGGCGCTTCCTCTGCTTCTTCATTTTCCCCTTCTGCTTCTTCCTCTTCTTCATCGACTTCTTCCAGCTCTTCTTCCTTTTTTTGTTTAGGGAAATAAAAATCCTTAAAAGACATTCTTTCTTCTTTGGCCGGCTCTTCCTTATTTTCTTCCGGCTCAAAAAGTTCCACATCAATAGGCTCTTCCGGAGGCAAAGTTATTTTTTCTTCTTTTTCCTCAACTTCAATTGACCGCCGCTCAACTACCGCGCCTTTGGGCCTAATATCGCTAAATTGGCGCGAAGCAGGAAAGCCTTCTCTCCTGGCCTTAACTTCGTCTTCCAATAAGTTTTCAAATTTCTGCGTCGGGACTTCCTTAAAAACTTCTTGTTCTTTTTCTTCTTCCTCTTCTATTTCTTCAAGTTTAGCTTTTGGCAAAACTGTTTTTGACGCCAAACCAACGCGCTTGGCCATTTCCCGCCCTAGAGTATCTTTGGTTATTAAAATTATCTCCTTGCCGAGCCTCTCTGCCTCCCGCTTTAACAGCTTCATGGCGATAATATTTTTCAATATAGCCGTCTCCTTGGACGCAACCAAATAAACCCCTTCTTCGCCTGTTTCCCAAAGGCGCTCAATAACAGAGGTTATGTCTTCTTGAGGTTTTAAGTTTATGACCTTAGCCATCCTCCTAACTTATGTTGCCTTAAGTATAGCAAAAAAATATATTCAAACAAAAGGGGATAACTTATTCCAAAATTGCCTTTATCCGCCTTACTCCGGCTGAGCTTGATTCTTCTTTTACTATTTTAAACTTGCCCAGCGCCCCCGTCCGCTCCACATGCGGCCCGCCGCAAATCTCTCGGCTGAAAACCGACCCCGAGCCCGTCGAGGGGTTGATTGTATAAACCTTCACCCGCTCTCCGTATTTTGACTCAAATACCCCCATCGCGCCTTTAGCCTTAGCGTCTTCCAAACTTAATTCTTCACAAACCACCGGCAAATCCTCGGCTATTTTTTCGTTCACAATTTTTTCTACCCAGGCAATTTCGTCCGGTGTCATTTTTCGGTCAAAAGAAAAATCAAAGCGCAATCGCTCAGCAGTAATATTGGAACCTTTTTGCGTTATGCCACCTCCCAACACTTGCCTCAGCGCTGCCAGCATTAAATGCGCAGCAGTATGGTATTTTACAGTGGCCTCAGAAGCATCGGCCAATCCCCCTTTAAACATTCCGGCAGAAGCAGTGCGAGAAAGTTCTTGGTGCTTTTTTAGTTCTTCTTCAAATTCTTCCGTTAACATCTTCTTATCGAGACCTAAAGAATGATTAAGTCTTATGGACCGGCCCTCTAGCTCTTCCAGACTTACCTCTAATGGGATTCCATATGTCTGAAATAAATTAAACAAAATCTTACCGTCTATATATTTTTTAACTACAGAACTTAATGTCCGACTAATTTCAAATATTTTTTCCACTTCTTTTAGCCCATCTTCTAAGGTTTTCTTAAACTTCTCCTCTTCCTTAACTAGCTGATTAACAATAAACTCCTTATTCTTTTTCAGCTCCGCGTATGTGCCTTGATATATTTTTATAATTTCTTCCGCGATTTTAAATGTGAAAACTTCGTTAATACCCAACTGCTTGCCGTATCGCACCGCCCGGCGAACTATCCGGCGCAAGACATATCCCGCACCGACATTAGACGGCGTTAAAGCTTTTTCATCGCCCAAAATAAAAGTCGCGGCTTTAATATGGTCAGCCATAATGCGCATTGCACGCCTTACATCTGTTGACTCATCATATTTCTTGCCAGATAATTCTTCAATTTTTTCTATTATCGGCAAAAAAAGTTCTGCCCGGTAATTATCGTCCAATCCATTTATTACTGCCAATACCCGCTCCAGCCCCATACCTGTATCAACATTCTGCTGCACTGATTTTTCATACTTGCCATCAGCGTTTTTATTATATTGCATAAAAACATCGTTCCAGATTTCCACCCACAAATCATTGTCATCATTAAAACTCGCCGGCGCTTTTTTTGAACCGACCCAATAGAACATTTCTGTGTCCGGCCCGCATGGCCCGGTTTCACCTGCCGGCCCCCACCAATTATTTTTCTTGGGCAATTTGGCAATCCGCGCTTCCGGCACACCCAAGTTTTTCCAAATATTAAAAGCTTCTTCATCAAACGGTGCATCATTATCGCCCGCAAAAACCGAAACCGCAATTTTATTTTTATCTAAACCAAGCCACTGATCTGAAGTTAAAAACTCCCAACTCCACTCGATTGCTTCTTTTTTAAAGTAGTCGCCAAGCGACCAATTACCGAGCATCTCAAAAAAAGTGTGGTGGGTGGCATCACCTACTTCATCAATATCACTGGTGCGGATGCACTTTTGCGCATCGCAAAGACGCGTGCCCGCCGGATGTTTTTCGCCCATCAAGTATGGCACCAAGGGGTGCATACCCGCGGTCGTAAAAAGCACGGTTGGATCATTTTCCGGAATCAAAGAAGCCGAAGGAATGATTGCGTGGCCCTTAGATTTGAAAAACTCTAAATATTTAGACCTTAATTCGTTAGCTGTCATAATCTTGTTTAATTTTAGCAATTAAATCCATTTTTTTCAATTAACCGGCAACTATTGCAAAAAATCAAGGATTTGCTATATTTGAAAGCAGTTCGGCAGGGCCTTTATGTCTTTAGGCCAAGATAGGTTAACCCTAAACAGTGGCACTGGAATACCGGCCACAGAAGGAGGAACACTATTTGCTTGCTGTAATAGTCTTTTCCCATGAAAAAGGATGGTAAAAGGCGCTAATCCGGTAAAAAAACTTAATATAGGCCAACTCCAATGACGGATACTTAGTCGCTGGAAGTGCAAACAGACATCGGGTCACTGTTGCAAAAGCGAAGCATCGCCTTGCGACAAACACGAACAGAGATCATACGGCGTATGATCATCACACGCTGATTCCGATTCACGGTTGATTGCAATAATGCCACGCAGTACATGCATCCGACGAGAGCGGATTGACACCTGCCAATAGCAGAAAACGATTTTTTTAATAAAATTGGTTTGCAAAAAAAGACCGGCTTCGATGCAGAAGCGTTAAACAAAAACCGGATTAAAAAGGACTCACCAAGTGAGTCCTTTTTTCTTGCTTAATTTTTTATTATCCCTCCGCCTAAGACTTCGCCATTTTTACCATAAAATACCGCGCTTTGCCCGTGCGTTATTGCCCGTTGGGGTTTATCAAATAAAACCACCATTTTCTTTATAGAACCGTTCGCGCGAATAGTTCCGGCTTCGCTTTTAACGCTATACCTTATTTTAATCTTGCACCTTAAAGGCAATTTTGGCGCCTGACCCCTTAACCAATTAATTTTTTCTAGCAACATTTCTTTTTGATACAGATCCTTCTCGTTATTGCTCACAAATAAAATATTCTTCTTAAGGTCTTTTTTTACCACCCAAAACGGTCCAGGCCCGCCAATGCTTGCCCGCTGGCCAATTGTGTAAAACGGCAGCCCTAAATGTTCTCCAGCTTCCTGGCCAGCCAAATCAACAATTTTTCCCGGCTTTAATTTTAAATGCTTTTTCAAAAAAGCCTGGTAATCCCCCGCAAAGCAAATATCAAAAGATTGGTGAGATTGGTGCGGCAAACGCATTTTTTTGGCTAGTTCATACACCCGCTCCTTTACGTATCCGCCCAAAGGAAAAATGACTCGGTTTAATTGTTTTTGGCTCAGCCCACATAAAAAGTATGACTGGTCTTTCATCTTGTCTTTGCCGGCAAAAAGCTTGGCCTTTTCCTGGGCATTTTTTACTGACGCATAATGCCCCATGGCCACATAATCCGCACCCATTTTTATTGCTCGCTCCAAGAACAAGCCAAACTTTATCTGGGGATTGCAAACCACGCAGGGATTGGGCGTGCGGCCGGCGCCAAGCTCTCTCAAAAAATAATCTACCACCGCTTTTTTAAACTCCGCTTCAAAATTAAAAATATAAAAGGGGATACCTAATTTTTTTGCTACCGCCAATGCCTTGGCTTCCGATTCAACGGAGCAGCAGGCATTTTGAGCTCCGCGCCCGTCTTTCCAAAAACGCATAAAAACTCCGACTACATCATAGCCTTGTTTTTTGAGCAATGCCGCCGCCACAGACGAATCAACGCCGCCGGATAGCCCAACAAAAACTTTCTTATTTTTATTCTTTTTTGCCATAGTCAATTTTTACTATAAAAATGTATAAAATGAAAGGGCTCGGCCTTATTTTGACCGAGCCCTGTTTTTTGCCCCAAAAGCTTTTTCCCTATTCAGATCTTAACTTGGACTTCAACGGGAATAACTCCGTCATGGACCGCGTCTAATTTCTTAGCTGCACCCCACGATAGGTCCAAGCTCCTTCCACGAACATAAGGCCCTCTATCAGACACAAACGCTATAACAGATTTTCTGTTCCGTAAATTAACGATCTTAACTTTCGTACCTAAAGGCAAGCTCCGATGCGCCACTGAGATTTGGCGCATATCAAATCGCTTGCCATTGGCCATTTTCTTTCCTTGAAAACCTGGACCATACCAGCTGGCCCAACCCCTAACTGCGTTAGGAGTTTTCAGGGAAAAAATCTTTTGGCTTTTTGCTCTTTGGGCTTGATGCGCTTCCGCTTCACAATTGAGAGCGAAAAAAACAATTTCTAACCCAAATATTAACATCACAATCAAAAATGCTTTTTTCAATAACCTATCCTCCTTATTTATGATTTTTGATTGGGGCTTAATAAGTAAAGCATACTTTTTAAAATACGTCAAGCCAAGGCTTGGCAAAAACTGAAGATTATAGTATAAAGCTATTAGATGCTTCAGCGGCATTTTTTAATTATTAACTTATTCAAAAAACATGATAAATTATAACGAACTGAAACCGGGTGTCTTTTTTATCTTAGACGGCGAACCGTATGAAGTGCTGGAGTTTGGCTTCATGCGCATGCAGCAACGCAAGCCTGTTGCCCAAACAAAAATAAAAAATATGATTACCGGTAAAGTCTTAAACCGCAATTTCCAGCACACTGATAGCTTTAAAGAAGCGGAGATAGATTATAAAAAAGTTAAGTTTTTATATGCTCACCGCGATAAGTTCGTCTTCTGTGAGGCCAATAACCCCTCAGTTAGATTTGAACTGCCCCAAGAAGCGATTGGCGAGCAAACTAAGTTTTTAAAGCCTAATTCGGAAGTAGAAGTTGTTTCTTTTGAAGGAAAAACTATCAATGTTAATCTGCCGATCAAAATGCAGTTTAAGGTGATCGAGGCTCCCCCATCCATCAAAGGCAACACTGCGCAGGGCGGCAATAAATCCGTAAAAATAGAAACCGGCGCCATGGTTAACGCTCCGCTATTTGTTAACGAAGACGATATTATAGAAATCAATACCCAAACCGGCGAATACTCGGGAAGAGTGAATAAATAAGAAACAGCAAAGGAATTAAGCAAATTAAAATACCCTGAATCTTCAGGGTATTTTAATTAATAATTGACTCCTGCCTTCTAAAGTTCTGCTGCTTCGCCGGGCTTTAGATCTTTGATGTTTTCTTTTGCCCCTTTTGTTGCCGTTTCTGCGTTGCTGCCGGCCGGTTTAACAACTTCATTTAAAGCATTTCTCAATTCAGACAAGTCGGGACCGCGGCGTTGTTTTTTTTCTGCTGCCCTTTGATTTTCTGGTTTTGCTATTATCGGCGCTTTCTGACTGGTGGCCTCGCTCAAAGAAATCGATGGCCCTGTCTCTCTAACGACCGACCGGGTAAAAATATGTTTTGGTTCTTCCGCTTTCGGCTTTAAGGCGCTTGGCGCTTGAGCCCGCACCTTTATCAAACAATCCTTGCAGTAAACCGGCCGAACTCCGTCTGGCTTAAAATTAAGCTCAGTTTTTTTGCCGCATTCGTGGCAAGTATCTATATACACCGGCCCTATGGGTTTTTTAGAGCTTGACGACGCCGGCGAACTTTGGGGCCGCAATGATTCAACGTTTCTGCTATTTGGCATATGAATGATTTCCCGATCCCCTCCTTCCTCTTCTTCGGTCATGCCGCTCCACCGGGCAATTTTTTCTTCCACTTCTTGGCGAGACAAACCGCCGTATCGCTCGCGAGAAACTTTAATAATTTTTTCCCGATTGCTTTTTTCTTCCCGCTGGATCGGCGGCAAAGTCGTGGCGGAAAAAGGCCGGGAAGCAAAGCCGTCTATCATTAATTTTAAATAAATCTGGGCAAATCCGAGCCCCACCAGATCATTAGCGGTAAACTCAGGAGAAAACTCTTTTTCCAAAAACTCTGCGTCCTCCGCGCCCACCCGAAAAACTATCATCGTGCCCACGTTCCCAAAGACCGCATCTTTAACGCGAGTGCTGCTGTCGTTTATTAATTGCCCAATATATTGGTGCGCCAAAATAAGGCCCAACCGATATTTTCTAGCTTCCGAAAGAATATTGGCGAAGCTATCTGTGGCAAAGTTTTGGAATTCGTCCACATAGAGATAAAACTCTTTGCGTTCGTTTTCCGGCGTATCCACTCGCGACATGGCTGCCAACTGCAACTTAGTGATCATCATGGCGCCAAGCAAAGCTGAAGCGTCTTCACCGATCAAGCCCTTGGAAAGATTTAAGATCATTATTTTCCCTTCGTCCATCGCTTTTCTCGGGTCAATCGTGGATTTGGTCTGGCCCACGATATTCCGGATCATCGGATTGCTTAAAAACTGCCCAACTTTATTTTGAATTGGCGAAATCGCTTCCACTTCAAAATTGCCTTTGTATTTTGAGAACTCGTCGACCCAAAAACTCCGCACCACCGGATCTTTCACTTTTTCCATCACTTTGGCGCGGTATTCCTTATCCACCAGCAACCTCATAATACCCAGAAGCGTTGACCCAGGATATTCCAGCAACGCCAAAACTGCGTTGCGCAAAACATATTCGAGCCTCGGCCCCCAACTTTCCGCCCAGATCTTTTTAAAAACACCGACTAATCCCGAAGCTACCAAATGCCGATGTTCCAAATCCACTTTTTCCATTACGTTAAAAGCGATCGGGAAATCCAAATCCGCCGGATTAAAATAGATCACATCGTTAACGCGGCTCGACGGCACAAAGTCAATCATTTTTTCAGCAAACTCGCCGTGCGGGTCAACAATGGCCAGCCCCTTGCCCGATTGGATATCTTGCTTGGCCATATTTTCCAGCAACGTGGTTTTGCCGGTGCCGGTTTTTCCCACCACATAAACGTGCCTCTGCCGGTCAATATCTTTTATGCCAAATCGCCGCTTTTGGTTGCGGAAATCAGTTTCACCAATTAAAGTTATTTGTTCTGCCATAAAGTTTGTTAATTGCTATTCTAAAGGCAAGTCTACCGGCGGGCCGCCTTTTCTGGTATCCATATAAGGCGTCATCGGGCTTTTCACTCCTACTGTCGGGAAATGGAATAAAGTCGCCAATTCTTCAATGTTCAAAATATCTCCCGGCTCCCAAAAAGAACGTGTGCGCATCATCCTCATTAACGTTCTCTGCTTAAAAGCCTTGCGGGCTTTGGCGAAGAAATAATAAGCCTTAGTGGTCATTTTTCCGTCAGGCTTAAGAGAGTTCATATTTAAATTGGCAAATTGCGCTATTATGCCCATGGTCGCGGAAACATTAGCCATGGTAAAAACGTTTGAACGGCCGATATAAACAAAGTTAATTTTAGACTCAAAGCCCTTTTTGTTCGCCTTCATTTCAATCGCTTCGATAATAGACTTTTCTCCCGGCGAAAGGTGCATTGCTAAGCTTGGCGGCTCATCCTTTTTGTCCTTTTTATTGCGCTCCGGCGCCAATTTTCCAGTGACCATTTCATAGCCAACATCATAAACGGATTCGGCCCAAGTTCGCCTGTCTAAAGCAAAAAGGGTTTCCGGCTTCGGCTTCTCTTTTTTGCCTAATAATTTATCCGCCACTGCCCTGGATTTTTTTTGCCAACCATCGCCAGTCGGCCGGAAGAGGATTTGCAGCCAGACCTGTTCGCCTTGCCTTAACTTGCCAAAGACTTCCATTAGCCCGGCCAAGGGATCAAAAAACGGCTCATCGGTTTTGTTAACATCCATTAAGTCAACATAAGTCCTAATGGGATAGGCGCTGCGATAAGGGCCCGGAGCCGTCATTGCCAAACGGCAGCCCCAAAGATTCCAATTTTTATTTGGCAAATCGGCCGGTACTTTCCAAACGTAATCCTCCACCTCGCGGATTTCCGCCTGGGGATATTGGGAATAGATCTGCGCCTCAACCAGATTGCGAAACTTTTTTTGAAGCCTCAAATAAAAATGGGCTTCTCCGTTGATACCAACCAATTCAAAGCTAAAATAGTCCTGCGAAATACCTTTAATATATTTTTCATATTTATAACCTACTGTGCCGTAAGCGCCCCAAAGTCCCGCAAAGATCTGCTCCATATTCTTTGGTGAGCTCTCAATTTCTTTCGGAGGCTTAACTTCCAATAATATCCAATCCAGGCCAGCCCAATGGAAACGCTGGATATAATACATCCAGCTTTGAAAAAAAACAACCGCCAAAATAATCGGCAGCCATAGCCAAGCGGTTCCAAATAAAAAATTCAAAAAATTAAAATAGATCTCAAAAGCCTCCGGCATTTTTGTATTATTAAAAAACTTTATCTCGCCCGCTTTTTATCAAAGCGCGCTTTGATAGGTTGTTTTTTATTCTCTACCCCTATTATACCTCAAAAACAAACTGCCCCGCAATAAATGCGGGGCAGGATAGGATTATTTCTTCAGGCTATAAGCGCCGTCGTTATTCTTCTCAAAAAGCTTGCGGTTCTGCAAATTGATCAAAATAGTGTTCTCTTTAACCAACCGCTTAGCCAACACCTTTTTAACTATCTCTTCTTTGCTTAACGGCTTATTCTCGCTCTTAAGTATTTGGATTATGGTTTCAGAAACCGTGCCCGGCTCATAACCCCACTCGGCTAGCGCATATAGGCCTCGGCCCACCAAAACGAATCTGGGGTCCTTGATAAGTTCGTTATGCACGGTTTGAACGAAAGCATTTTTATTTGAAGGCAGAGATTTGTTTATTTCCGCGGTCACCTCAGAAAAATGCAAAGGCCGAGCCGCATTCTTTAAAATAATATAAGCCTTATCCTTAACTCCTCGCGGGCTAATTTCTGGCCAATGAACCAAGCCAAAATGGCCCAAATGATTTTGTTCAATAGCCTTGGAAGCATCCACGTAAGAATGGACAGCATTTTCTGAAAGCTCCGGGAACAGTATCTTGGCCGCTGACAAAAGATCTTCTCTTTTCAAAGTTTGCTTCTTGCCTTCCAGATGCTTAGCCAATGAATCCACGGTCTTTTTGGCAATTTTTATGGCGCTTTTATTATTAGTCCAAGCGGAATAAAAATCATCGCTTTCCGGCAACCGTTCAAATTGGTCGCCCAAAGACATAATAAAATAAAAAGCTGAACGGCATTTATCAAGCTCCGACAAATTGCCCTCTTTCTTTATCCGTTCGATATCCTTAACCGGAAAGCAAACATAGGTCAAATCGTCATAAAGCTTATGCTCTTTTTTAAGCTCGCCATGCTCTTTTAGATGCTCGTCAACCACCTTAAAAACCGGCTGGAACTTTTCCATGATCTTAGCCTGTTTTAAAATGGATAATCCGCCTTCTTCGATCTGGCGCACCCGCTCACGGGTGATTTTATGGTCCCGGCCAATGGCTTCCAGGGTATGGCGCTGGCCATTTTGCAAGCCAAAACGCCGCTCAATTACCTCTTTTGTGCGGTCATTTGGGATGATTTCTATAGCTTCTTGTACTAATTCTAGGATGTTTTTCATTAAAATCCAGCCTCTCCACAGCTAAACTTAAAAATTACTATATTCCTAATATAGCACACCCTAGATAATCTGTCAACGAGTGTTGAGTTTTCTCTCTATTCTCTTCTGGCGCCAAGCTTCCCAAGACACCAACAGGGAGCTGGCCACAAAAATAGAAGAATAAGTGCCAAAGAAGACACCGATCATTAAAAGCAATGAAAAATATTTTACGCTTTCGCCGCCAAAAATAAAAATTGCCAGCAGCGCCAAAAAGACCGTTAAAGAAGTATTAATAGAACGGGTCATTGTTTGGTTAATGCTAATATTAACCGTTGATTCAAAATTGTCGCCCACGCCTTTGCGCAGGTTTTCGCGAATCCGGTCGAAAACCACGATCGTATCATGCACCGAAAAACCCAAGATCGTTAAAAGGCCCGTCACGAACAGTAAGTCTATTTCCACGCCAAGATAATGCCCAAGAATGGAAAAAATGCCGGTTGGAATAAAAATATCATGGAACAAAGCGATAATAGCCGCCAAGCCATACTTCCAAGAAGCTACCGGCCGGGAAACTTTGCGGAAAGCAAAAGCGATATAAATAATAATTAAAATTAGCACTGTCAAAATTGCCAAATAAGCCCGGCTTTTTAGCTCTTCGCCCACCACCGGCCCGACAGAATCAAACTTTTTTTCTTCCAAATCACCCAGAGACTTTAAGGTCCGCAAAACTTGCTGGTGAGAACCTTCATCCAAATCCTTGGAGCGCAACAAAAAGCCTTTTTCCCCCGCCGGCTGGACCGCTATATCTCCCAAATTAAGCCCGGCTAAGCTATCTTTAACTGCGTTTATTTCCGGCCTGTTTTGAGAGAACTCGATTTCAACTAGTGAGCCACCTTTAAAATCAATGCCAAAATGCAAGCCCCAAAAAACAATGCTAAAGATCCCCGCGCCGATCAGCAAGACAGAAAAGGTGTAGTATATTTTTCTTTTACCAACGATATTTATCATATAACTTATTTATCTGTTTCTTTTTTAGCTTTTCTTACCCCAAACCACCAAAGATGCTTTTCCATTTTTTCGCTCACAAATAATTTCAAGAAATTGCGGGTAATAAATATGGCCGAGAACATGCTCACCAAAATGCCAATGGCCAAAGTCAAAGCGAACCCCTTGATTATGCTGGTCCCTAGCCAAAAGAGGACTAAACAAGTGATCAACGAAGAAGCGTTGGAATCTCGAATTGATGTCCAGGCGCGCTTAAACCCTTCATCGATTGCCCCGCCCAAAGATTTGCCCCAGCGCAGCTCTTCCTTCATGCGTTCAAATATTAAAATATTGGCGTCCACCGCCATACCAACAGACAAGATAAAACCGGCTATGCCCGCCAAAGTTAAGGTCACCGGAATCAGCTTAAATATCATTAATACTATCGCCGAATAAATAGTCAAAGCTATCACCGCCATTAAGCCCGGCAAGCGATACCAAAGGATCATAAATAGCATAACTGCCAAAACCCCTATCAAGCCGGCAAATAAACTTTTTTGCAAAGATTGCTGGCCAAGAGAAGCGCCAACAGTTTGCTGGCTAACCAAAGAAATCGGCACCGGCAAAGCGCCGGCATTTAAACGCTGGACCAATTGTTTGGCTTCATCATAAGTAAAGTTCCCGGTAATTTGGGCTTTGCCGCCCGATATCGCGCTGTTTACTGTTGGTGTTGAAATAGGAGCGCCATCTAGATAGATTGCCACCCGCTTGCCCACGTTCCGGCTCGTAATCTCTTCAAACAATGCCGCGCCTTCATCATTGAACTCCAAACCCACTTGCGGCTCATTTGTATTAGGATCAAACTCCAAAAGAGATTTTGTTAAATATTTTCCGGTTAAAGCAGTCGGGGTAAAATAGGGGTCTTCAGAAAAAGTTTTTTGTTCTTCCGGCGACAAAGCCTTGTAGCGGTCGATTATCGCTTGAGTTTCTGCGGTTGGCCGCTCTTCACGAAAATCCAAAGAAGGAGTTTCGCCTATCATAGCGATTGCCTGGCTAACGTCTTTTATGCCAGCTAATTCAACTATCAAGCGATAATGACTGCCCACCGTGTCCACTTGCACCAAAGGTTCGGCCACGCCAAATAGGTTCACGCGCCTCTCGATGACGTCACGAACGCCGTCCATAGCTTCGGTATATTGGCTTTTTTCAACGCTGCTTAAATCGGCTTCATAGACCAAATGCGTGCCGCCCTGCAAATCCAATCCTAACCGGAACGGCAAATTAAAATATTGCGGAATATTGGGCAAGCTTTTCAGAACCGCCGATTCGTTCTTTTTGGCATTCAGCCAATCTACCGGCTTGTTCCAGGCTGTTGGATAGATCAAAAAACCGGCAAAAATTGCCAATAAAAAAATCGCCACCACGGTCCACGCAGTTTGCGATGCTTTCTGTTTAGTGAATAAAGCCGTAAGAAACGACATAACAGATATAATTTATCTTTAATCCATCTTAGGCAAAAAATATTAAATTGTCAACAAATAAAAAACGGCCGAACCTTAGTCCAGCCGCCTATTAAAAACTTTCTACCTCCCAAAACTTCTTATCAATAACCTTTTTATTTTCCGGATTGTCATAAAGGACTCTTCCCTGAAACTTCTTTCCGCTAAGGAACATCGGCAGCCAAAGCCGGTCACTCGGCCACATCCGGTCAAAAAGCCCTCCTATTCCTGCCAACGAAAATTGTTGTGTTGTCATTTCTTCGCTGCCTGTCGGTTCGCCTTGGCAATCAAAAATCCAGAAAACATGGACTTCGCGGACTTTATCCGGCTCACTTTCAAAGAAGAATCGGATTATTGCCCGTTTTTCCATAGAAACAATTTCAAACCCAGATTCTTCTCTGAGCTCCCTTATCATCCCCGCATCAATTGACTCGCCTGGATTCACGTCGCCGCCAAAGCCATTCAAGCGGCCTCGGCCAAATTCTTTTCCTCCGATTTTAACCCCCAGCCAAATATTGCCATCTTTGATAAAAAATCCTAAAGTCTGTAAAAGTTTTTTCTCAAACATATTTGCCTCCTTAAAAAGAGCTTATTTAAACTTTACCTCCTCAACCCTTTTTCCTCCTAAAATCTCCTCCACCATTCTAATTTCTTCTATAATTCCATCTATTAAATCATATTTTTGGCATTCCTCATAACTTGCCCAAATGAACTCAGTGGCATCCTCATCTAGCTTTACTTCGCCACTTTTATATGGCGCATAAAAACTTAAAGTAATGACCGGAATACCATCGGGCCTAATAAAAGCCAAATCCAACAAATAGCTCACAAAACCCATCTCTAAATTAACTTCTTCCCTAACTTCCCGCCGTAAAGACGTTTCCAGCGCATAATACCAATGATTTTCCTTGGTTGTCGGCGAGGTAGTCGTGTAATCATCGGTTTCCAAGCCCCCACCGGGCACCGTCCACTTATTGGGAAAAACTTTTTTATGCGGACTGCGCTTAGTGATTAGATACTTATTCTGCCCACCCTCTTTCTTATATATAATGGCGGTGGAAACAATGCGATGAAGTTCTTGGTTTGGCATAAAATTATTTTTTATTCCAATATTTTTTTACTTCGCTAATTATCTCCTCCGGGTTTTTTATAAAGCCGGCTGGATTCCCTTTCGCCAGAGTCGCTTCGCTATGAAAGCCATAGGTTGCTGCCAAAGATTTTACGCCCAAAGTATCTGCTTCCCGTAAATCGCCCAGGGTATCGGTAATAAAAACACAATCATCCGGCTGAACATTATATTTAGCAAACACCATTTTCATTTTTTCCACTTTGCTAGTATGGACATCAGCGCCCATAATTTCAATAAAATACTTGCCAATTTCATGCTTTTCAACCCAGCTATTGATCGGGCTTGAAATTGTGGAAGAGATAATAATCAGACTATATTCTTTAGCTAATTCCCCTAATGCTTCCTTTACTCCCTTTATTGGCTCAAGAGCTAAAAAGCCGGGAATATAGAGCTCAAAAAATTGTTTTGCTTTTTCTGCGTGCTTACCGTCAAAAATGTTCTTTTCAAAAAGCCGGCGATAGTCTTCTTCCAGAAAATCTCCTCCTTCATGAAGAGCCTTATTAACCTCATAAGCTGTTTTAAAAGAATCGACTATCACCCCGTCAAAATCAAATAAAACAAAGTTTTTATTTTTCATGCTCGATTTATTTTCCACAACACTTTTTGTATTTCTTCCCGCTCCCGCAAGGGCACGGCTCGTTACGCCCAACTTCAGATTTTTTATTTTCGCTAACCACTTGGCCAGCGATAATATTTTTAATTTCTTTTTGTTCTGCTGCGCGTTCGCTCATTATTTCCACTTTATAAATAGAGTTAACAAAGCTGGTTTGAATGGTGCCAAGCAACCTCTGGAAAAGCCTCATGCTTTCATTTTTATATTCCACCAACGGGTCTTTTTGCCCGTAAGCGCGCAGCCGCACGGAATCTCGCAGATAATTCATCTCGTCCAAATGCTCCATCCAAAGCATATCCATCGTGCGCAAATAGAATATTTTTTCGATTTCCCGCATTCTTTGCTCACCGGTTTTTAATTCCTTAGCCGCGTAAGCCTCCTTGGCCAACTTCACCAGGTAATCAATTAAATCTTCTTTAGTTTTGGCATCGCCCATATTTTGGCGTGCCTCGCTTGGCACAAGAAAAATATTTTTTACGACTTCATGCATTTCTTCCAAGTTCCAATCTTCGCGATATTCACCCGCCGCATGGAAACTGACTATTTTTCCTATTTCCTGCGAAATAATATCCAGCGTTTGTTCCTTTAGGTTTTCCGCTTCCAAAACTTCCTTACGCTTGCGATAAATAGTTTCGCGCTGTTTATTCATCACGTCATCGTATTCCAAAACATGCTTTCTGGTATCAAAATTAAAGCCTTCAATTTTACTCTGCGCGCTTTCAATAGCCCGGGTAATTATTTTATTTTCTATCGGCTGGTCTTCCGGCAGATTCATTGCTTCCATTAACCTCTTAATTCTATCCGGCGCAAAAATCCGCATTAGGTCGTCTTCCAAAGAAACGAAAAATTGGGAAGAACCGGCATCTCCTTGCCGCCCTGCTCGCCCCCGCAGCTGGTCATCTATCCGGCGCGCTTCGTGGCGTTCAGTGCCTAAAATATGCAAACCACCTAATTTTATTACTTCATCATGCGCCGCCTGCCACGCTTCCTTATTTTCATATTCATCTGGCCGCCCGCCTAAAATTATGTCGACGCCTCGGCCGGCCATATTAGTGGCCACGGTCACTCCGCCTCGGCGCCCCGCCTTGGCAATAATTTGCGCTTCGCGTTCGTGGTTCTTGGCGTTCAACAATTCATGCGGAATCCCCTCTTTTTGCAAAAATCGGCTTAAGAGCTCATTTTTTTCGATCGAAACCGTGCCCACCAGCACCGGCTGCCCCGCTTCGTGGCGTTGTTTGATTTCTCGCGCCACCGCTATGAACTTTCCGGCTTCGGTGCGATAAACGCTATCGGTTTCATCAATGCGAACTAGTGGCTGATTGGTCGGCACCACTGTTACCTCTAATTTATACACCTTACCAAACTCTTCAGCCGAGCTTAAAGCCGTGCCGGTCATGCCGGCTAATTTTTTATACAACCGAAAATAATTTTGGAAAGTAATAGTGGCTAATGTCCGCGATTCTTTTTGCACCGGAACGCCTTCCTTGGCTTCCAAGGCTTGGTGTAATCCCTCGCTATAGCGCCGACCCTGCATTAAGCGGCCCGTAAACTCATCAACGATAATAATTTCGCCATCTTTAACCACATAATCTCTATCCCTCTTAAAAAGAACCTCGGCGCGCAAAGCTTGCTCTAAGTGATGCGCATATTTTATGCCGCCTTCGGTATAGATATTCCCCATCCCCAAGATTTTTTCCACTTTATCAATTCCTGCTTCGGTCAGTGTGGCCGTGCGCATTTTTTCATCAATGTTATAATCTTCATTCTCTGCCAAGCGCGGCGCGATTTGGGAAAAAGTTTGATACAGTTTGCCCGAATCTTCATCCGGCGCAGAAATTATTAAAGGCGTGCGCGCTTCGTCGATCAAGATGCTGTCCACTTCATCCACGATGGCAAAAGCATGGCCCCGCTGGGACATATCGTTCAAGTCTGCCACCATATTATCGCGCAAATAATCAAAACCAAACTCGTTGTTCGTGCCATAAGTAATATCCGCAGCATAAGCTTCGCGCCGTTTCACTTCTTTTAGGTTTGCCATCTCTACCGTCACTTCGTTTTTGTCTAGTTTTACCGGCACATAAAAATAAGATTTTTCGTGTTGTAAGCAACCCACGCTCAGACCAAGCAAATTAAAAATTGCGCCCATCCAATTGGCGTCGCGCTTGGATAGATAATCATTCACCGTGACCACGTGCACACCCTCTCCGTTTAGCGCATTCAAATATATTGCCAAGGTAGCAGTTAAGGTTTTACCTTCGCCGGTTTTCATTTCCGCGATCTTGCCGTCATTCAAGGCCATAGCGCCAATCAGCTGCACATCAAACGGCCGCTGGCCTAGAGCGCGCTTAGCTCCCTCGCGCGCCACCGCAAAAGCTTCAGGCAACAATTCGTCCATCGTTTCCCCTTTTTGCAAACGCTCCCGAAACTCCTGAGTTTTAGATTTTAATTGCTCAACCGAAAAAAGCTCGAACTTCGGTTCAAGCTCATTGATTTCTTTTACGATCGCTTCATATTTGGCGATGCTGGCGCCGCCGGCGTTGCCAAAAAGTTTGGTAAAAAATGACATAAATATGCCTAAATTATATAGAAAAATGGCTAAAATTGCAACTATAGCAGACTATATTTTGACTTCATTCGGACACTATACAGACTTCGTTTGTGTGGCGCTCCTCGCTAGCTAAAATAAAAAAGGGGCTGGCTTCGGCCAACCCCATTGAGCTAACAATTTGGTTCGATTAAATCATAGTCGTCCCATTGATAGCCATTTTCTTTAAAAAGCTTTGTTGCCAGAACAATATTCCGGCCAGCCGCGCGCAAAGTGTTATCAATCCATTCAAACTTGCGCTCATTAATAATTCTCAATCCAACGCGAATTAATTTTCGCTCAAGCAAAGCCGGTTTAAAAGTCTGTCCCCAGGGCAAAGTCCAAACGCCCATTTCCCGTAATTCGCCGGCTAGCCAGGAAAGCGCCATCGTGGCGCCATCGCCCTCCTGCGACGCCAACAAAACGCACGGCTTGCCAAGTAATGGCTCGCGGCCATCACGAAAGGCTAGTTCGTAGTGGTTTTCTTCCAAAGCCACCATTTTATCTACCAACATTTTTAACAATACTGATGGGGCAGCCCAATGCACCGGCGTGGCAAAAACAAAAGCGTCCGCGTCGATTATCGCCTGCAAAATATCATTAGTATCGTCTTCGTCATGGATACAAGGAAAAACACATTCTTCATTACCTGATAAGCATCCTTCGCAAGGCCGCATCCATTGCTCACTAAGAACAATGACTTTAGTTTCAGCGCCAAAACTTCTGGCATGCGCCAAAACCGTTTCTAGCATTTTATAACTTCGGCTTTTTTTACCTCGCGGACTGCCACTGATGCCCAAAACTTTTATTGGCCCCTGAAACTTTTCCTTTGGTTTCAATCGAACCTCTATAGTTTCGGTCCCGATTAACCGGCGCAATAAATTAAATAAAATTATTTTTATTTTTCTTACCAGAGCGTTCATTTTTTCCTCCTTTATCTATATTTTTATTTTAAGAACAATCTTTAGTTGAATATAATATTATACGCTTTTTATAAAAATATGTCAATAAATGTATCTAGGTTTAAAAAAGCCGCGCTAGGCGGCTGAAAAAAATAAAAGAGGTTCTTTTTTCTAAACTTTCATAATCTTAGCAAACTCCTCCGCTTTTTTCCCTTGGCTTAATTTTTCCATCGGGCATAAATCATCCCCTTTCATATTTAAAATATTTTTGACGATTTTTTGGTATTTAACTTCCGCGCCGCCGCGCGCCAAGACTTGCAGAGCGTTGCGCGATATCAGCGGTGTTATAACTTTTTTTACGCCGCCGCAAACCAAAAGCAGCGCGGCGGCGCGACCGACAACTTTATCAAAAACCATCGCCCCCCGCATTTGTGCCTTATAATTCTTTAAGCAAAAAAGCAAAGGAAGCAGCCTTTGCTTTTTAGATCTATATATAATTTTATTTTCTTTAACCAGCGCAAACGCCCAGCCTTTGGCCAGAAAAAAATCCAAACTATATTCTTTCATCGCGCAAAAACTTTTGAATAAAGATAACGGCGATTGGCACCAGCAATATTTGCAGCGCTATTCCCCGCCAACCAGCCTGCAACGTTCCAACTAAATATTGGCTAGCAATTAATTTCGTCGGCAGTATCGCAATGCCCAACCATAAAAATAAGCGCCCTAAAACCATCGCGCCAACCAGAGAAACCCAAATATTTTTAAATCGCTCTTGCAACAAGCCGGCAAAAAACCCATAAGCAGCCACCTCGATTATAATAAACGGCAAAACTGCAGCTAACGGCATAACCGAAACGCTATAAGCAATCAAGGGCGTTAAAACTCCAACCGCCAAGCCCGCGCGCCAGCCCAGCAACAAACCAGCACTCAAAACAAAAAAGTGCATCGGTAAAAATAATCTACCGGCCAGCGGCCCGCCAAAATAATGCGCGGCCATAGGTGTTGCTACCGATAAAGCGGTAAAAACTGCCGCAAAAAACAAAGTTTTTGTTTTTGTTAACTGTAAAACTTGAAGATTAGTCATAATTTTATTTGTTTACCCTGTTAAATATATAACCGATAGTTTTATAAATTAGCTTAGCTACCAAAAAATCCGGCGCGTGCAGCCCCTTGATTGGCGCTAGCTCCACAAAATCCGCGCCAATAATTTTTTTATTCTGGCAAACCGCACGTAAAATATCTATCGCCTCATACCAACCTAGCCCGCCGGGTTCCGGCGTGCCGGTTGAAGGCATTAAGCTGCAATCAAACGCATCAACATCAAAAGAAATATAAACATTTTCTTTTAAGGCGCCGACAATTTCATTAATTTTCCAGGTGGCTTCATCTTTAGCCCAAAAAGTTTTTATTCTGTTCTGGTTTTTCTCCCAAAAAACTAATTCGTCGTTTTCGTTACTAATATTACGGATGCCAACTTGCACTAAGTTAATTCCGTCAAAATCTAAGCACCGCCGCATAGCCGCGGCATGGGAATATTTTTTGCCTAAATACCCGTCGCGCAGATCCGCGTGCGCATCAAACTGCAAAATACTAAAATTATCAAATCCTGATTTTTTATAAGCACTAATAATAAAAGGCGTAATACTGTGTTCGCCGCCTAGCACGATTGGCAACTTTTTATTTTTTATCGTCTCGCCAACCGCCTTTTCTAAGACCTTAAGATTTTTAGGCTCCTTAAGCGTATTAATGCCCACTTTTTTATAAGTCTCTTGCCAAAGTTCTTCGTCAAAAAGCTCAACTTGAGCACTAGCCTTAATAATGGCTTCCGGACCCTTATCCGTGCCACCGCCATAAGTAGTTGTGGCCTCAAAACCAAAAGGCACAATTACAACTTGTGCCTCATTTTGGATTTTTTCTTTGATATCTAAAAAGTTCTTGGCCACAAAATATTTTTAAAGATGACTTCCGTTTAATAAGCCGTTCTTTTTTCTCCCTTTTTCAAAATAAGCTTTCAAGGTATGTTTGCGCAAAGCCTTATCCAATAAAGCAACTGCCTCTTCTCGATGTTCAAATAAGCGCCGAGGTTCTTTGTCTAATCCTTCCTGCATCAAAGCGTGCACAATAAAAGGAAAAACCGCTGTGACGTCGGATAGAACATATTGGGAGTTTTTAAGACAATCTTCCGAGGTTTTGCCCCAAGTATGAGCCTCGCTCGCCGTGCAAGAAGATAAGCCGCCGTTTTGCACATGGGCATCACAGATTTGCACATCCATATCATAGCCGCCCACATCCAAATCACAAATCTGCGCCAGATACGGCTCGGGCTGCAGCGAATAGTTCTTGGGCACGCCGCCGCCCAAAATTATAACCGAAAGCTTCTTGCTAAACTTATTCTTGGCAAAATAATGATACGAACCAAACTCATGGATATCGTCTTCCAAATTAATACCAAAATGATATTTATGCCCCAGCTTTTTTTTCAAAAATGCCAAGTTTAAAAAGATCGAGCCGTCTTGCGGCGCACCGCAAAAAATCGGCACGCCATTGCGATAAGCTTGCACTAAAATGCTGCGATTCAGATCCGCCCGCTTAAAACGGCGCTTGCCGTATCTGGCCATGTGGCGGCCCAATAAATAATGAAACTCTGTGGTCGTCATTTGTTTGGCAAAATCCGGCCGCCGTACCAAATCCACCACCAAATTATCTGTTTCCCAAAGATCGTCTTCCGGAAAACCGGTATCATAAATGCGAGTCCAGCCGGCTTTGCGCAATTTTATATCCCCTTGGTTAGGGTCAACCTCGTACCAATTATCGCTTTCTTGCCGTTGCAAGTCATGATAAAGATTGGCGCCGGTAGTTGTGATAATATCCACAATGCCGGATTTGATCAGCGGAATAATGCAGGAAACGCCTAAATCCGCCGGAGTCATCGCACCGGAAATTGCCAAAACGATCGTATGATCTTTTTCGATCATCCGCCTAATGATTTGATAAGCGGTTTTTACTTCGCGCCCCACATAGGCGCCAAACGCCTTCTCAAAAAGCTGCGCGGTGGATTCATTGCCGGTAATCGGCTCAGAAAGTACTCTTTTGCCCACCAAGCGCTTAGTTAGATGTTTCATAGAACAAAATCAAAGCCCCTCCAGCTGTCTTTATTTTTTAACTTTGGCTTGAACCATTAGTTTCTTTTTGCTCCAAATAACTTGGCAAAATGAAAACCGCTGACGCTAGCACTGTCGTCCACAGGCCATCTTTATTGCCAATCGCCGATTGGGTAATATTAGTTGTCTTAACTATTTTGCCGCTCATTTTATAAAGATTTTCCCGCTCATCCCAAGCGCTAGCCGGATCAAACTCAATGCCCAAGGTCGAGGCCAACATCGAAGCTGCCAGGTCTTCGGCATAATCCCCGGCTTTCTGGTCGGTTTCACCAAAAGAATGATGTTCGGAAAGATAACCGTATTGCGCCTCATCTGCCGGCACAGCGCAACCAACCGAAGCAGCGATTAGGCGGTTTGGTTCGTTAGTAGCGTTGCGGCTCATCACGCAATATAAGATTTGTCCGGGCCTTAGGATTTTTAATCCGTCTTCTTTAGATATCTTTTTGCAGCCCGGCGGATAAATACTGGAAACTGTCACAATATTAAAAGGAGCGATTCCCGCATCTCGTAATGCCAGCTCAAATGAAGTTAAATACTCCTTATGCACGCCAACGCCTTTCGTAAAAAAAACCCTGCTAGGAACCATATTTTATTTTTTATTTATCCACTGACCGATTATATTAATCAGTCAATTGATTTTTTATATTGTATTAAATAATTATTGCTTAAATCGCGCCAAGTTTGAGAGACTAAACTTCTTTTTAATGCTGCGGGCGCCACGGATAAAAATCGTATCCCCTTTTGTTTTGATCTTTTTTATTTCCTGCTCAAGATCATCCCGCGTTTCATCGATTGCCGAAAATAAGTCGCTTTTTTCGGATTCGGCGCGGACTAATTTGCCACCCAGATCCAAATTAATTTCCGCCCGAAAAATATCGCCACTTTGATGGTGATAGGTGGTGCGCCCAACTTCAACTTCAAACTTAATTGCTTCCTGGTTAAAGTTTTTTAGAAACTTTTCTAATGTCTTTATTTTTTTCTGGATATATTCTTCGATGCTAGGCGTTAAAGAAAAGTTTTTACTTTTGAAAATTATTTTCATGTCTTTTTCTTATCTTCATAATAAACCTGGCAAAAAATAAATGCAATAGAAAATAATCTCTTCTGAACGAATTTTCGATTTTTAGCAATCTCCTTTTCATTTTTTATAATTTTAATTTTTATTTTTAGCGACTAATTTATATATACCTTATTTCTTCTTCCATTTCAATGCCATATTTGTTTTTTATCGCCTCTTTGGCCATTTTTATCAAAGCCATAACATCTTGCGCCTTGGCTCCCCCAAGATTAATTATGTAATTAGCATGATTTTCCCAGATCTTTGCGCCACCGACTTGCTTGCCTTTTAAGCCGCATTGGTCGATCAAGTAGCCCACGCCGATTTTGCCGCCCCGGATCCGCTCAATGAGCTCCGGATGGTTTTTTAATAGCTCATCTGATTCCCCTTTTACTTTATAATTTTTAAAAACGCAGCCCGCCGAAGGAAAAGGCAAAGCCTGTTTAACCGCCGCCTTAGCTTCGTTCAAAACCGCTTCTATTTCTGCCGGTTCTTTTTTAATAAAAAGCAAGGAAGCTGATAAAATAATCTCCTTGCTTTCTTTAAAGCGGCTAGAGCGATAGCCAAAACCGCATTCTTCTTTTGATAAAGTTTTTATATTAAGACCTTCATCTAAAACCGTAACGCTTTCTACTACCTGAGAAATATCTTGCCCCAGCCGCCCCGCATTGCCACAGATCGCCCCGCCAATAGTTCCCGGAATCCCAAAACCCCATTCCGCGCCAGAATAGCCCAACCTGCTAGTTTCTATAATAATTTTGCCCAGAAGCACGCCGGCATCGCAAATAATTTTGCACTTCTTTCCGTCATCTTGCATTTTTATGCTCTCATTTTGCATTTTTATGGCCAAGCCGTTAAAGCCGCTGTCTGAAACCAATAAATTGCTGCCACCGCCCAAAATAAAAAATGGCAGCGAATTATTCTTGGCAAACCTTAAAGCCTCCATTAATTCCTCTTTATTTTTTACAGCCACAAAATACCGCGCCGTTCCTCCGATGCGAAAAGTAGTGTAATCGGCTAAATTAATATTTTCTTGAAAATTAAGCGACTTGCTCATAAAAAATTATCTTAAAAAAAACCTCCGCCCCTGTCCGGTATAGGTCTCTCTCTGTTCTATTAACAATATATACCATATCCCAATAACGACCGGATTGCCCAAAAGCCTCCGCGCTCATATTTAGCCAGTGCTTCGTGCCATCACCATTTATTTCATAAACTCGGGCATCTCCATCAGCCCGGATCAGCCAAGATTCTTGGTACCAATTTAATTGCTCGCTAGAAACTTCCACAATGCTTTGCCAACCCAGATGCGGATAAGCCGCTAAAATTTGCGGCGTTTGGATCCAGCGGCGATATTGGCCTTTTACAATATAAACTTTGCTATCGCCCTTAGCGCGAATTAAAAGGCCGTCGGCAAAACCGGGGTTAGCCACCGGAACAGGCTGAGGAGTGATAGTGGGCGTAGCGGGCAGAGGCGAAACAGTTGGAGAAGGCAATGCGTTAGACGAGGTAATTTGGGCATCGTAAGAAAACTCGTAGGTTGGCTCATTAGCAGAAAAGCCGGTCTGTTTTGTTTGGTTGAATAAAATCAAAACCGCGCTGCTTATTTGATTTCCAAAACCGGAAAGAATAGTGCTGGCTGCTTGAGCAGAATCAAGGCTCAAAAAACGAAGACTCTTCGTGCCATCAAGATTAAATACTAATAAAGCAGCCTGAAAATTAGTTGCGCTGGCGCCATGAAAATTAACCATCAAGTTGAGCCCCGAGCCCACCGGCAAAATCTCATACCACCGGCCAGACCAATCCTTAACCGAATCAGCAAAAGAGAACTTCACTCCCTCGCGCACCGCCATCAAATTACTCATCTGAGGAGAAACATGAAATCTGCTATAACCCAAGAGAGAGTTTAGATAACAATATTTTTGCCCGGCACCCAGCTGGCAATCATTAACAAAATTAGCGATCAGCCAATTATAAAAAATATCATCAAATCTCTCGGAAAATCCGGCAGCAGCCAAAGCTTGGTCTATGCTGGCAATACCGATTGCTTCGGTTTTCATCGAATTGGTCAAAAGCTGCTCGCCATAACGGCTAGCCAAATATTGCATAAAAAGATTCACCGCGGCGTAATCAGCCGACTCGTTTTGCCATTCAGTCAGAGAATCGGTCGAATATCTTAAAAAATCTTTTACCCGCCGCTCTAAATTGCTGCCTTCATAAGTGTTGTCATAACCGCAGAGAGTAGCTGCATATTCCGAGCGCGCTTCATTCAGCCAAATCTCTTCCACACTATTGCGCAATTTTTCCTTTTGATAAAAGTTTATCATGTGCTGAAACTCGTGCGCCAAAAAAATCTTAGCCGAAGAAGAATCTAAATAAGCGGAGTTTAGATAAAGCATCTCCCGCTCGTTGGAACTTGGGAGCTGGGAACGGTAATATTCGTCCGTAGAATTAAAATAACCGCCGGTCCCTAATTTTATTTTAGTAATGAAGATCGTGATGCGCAGGTCATTATCGATTCCCGGCGACCACTCAGAACCATAAACCTGGGTTAAGCGATGATAGATCGTCTGGTCAAACTCATTAGACAGACTTACGATTGCCGCGTTAGCCGCTTCTACTTCCGCCGTGTTTAAACCGGCCCACCAATCGTCGGCCACATAAAATAGCGCGTGGTCGCCGACTTGCCGAAGCGTCGCGCTAACTTCTGAGCGGCCGCCAAGGTCAAAGTTTGAATCAATAAAAAAAGTCTGGTTTTCTCCCAGTTTAAAGGCTAGCGCATTTCCGGCCCATAAAAAGCTGCCTAGAAAAACGCCAAAAACTAATCCGTAAATTTTTTTTGTCTTTTTTGCGTCCATAAACAACCCTCAGCTTCACTTTTCTCTTATTACTATTCTACTTAATTTTCTCTTTTAATTCAATAAAAAATTGCCCAAATCACTAAAAAATCGTATAATTATAATATCAGAAATAGCTTCCCTCCTATGAGATTTCTGACCAGAAGAATAAAAGAATTGCTTTGTTTGATTGGTGATATCGCCATGCTTTATTTGGCGCTATTTTTTACTTTGCTGATCCGTTATGGTTGCGAATGGTTTAACCAATGGGATTTCCATTTTCTCCCCTTTTCTTTGATCTTTCTTTTTTCTCTAGCCGTTTTTTATACTCTCGGCCTCTACGACTTGTCTTTGGCCCGCAATAATCTTTATTTTTTTGCCACTTTAGGCAAAGCAGTTGTCATCAGCGCTATTTCCGCAATTCTTTTATTCTACTTTATCCCTGATTTTGGCATCGCGCCAAAGACTAATCTTTTTATCAGCTTTAGCATTTTTGCCGCCCTTTTCTTTCTGTGGCGGCAATTTTTCAACCTCTTCATAAAAAGCCCGGGGCTTTTAAACAATGTCTTGATCTTAGGACAGAATGAAGAGACCAAAGAACTAGTCCAATATATTAAAGATAATCCGCAACTTGGCTATCGCATTAAAAAGATCCTTAGCCCGGAAGACGTAAAAATACTTTACGACTTGATAGAAACTATTATCCAAGAAAAAATCCAAGTGGTGATTAATTCCATAGACCCGCAGGAAGATAAAAATCTTATCCGCAACCTTTATCAATGCTTGCCGCTAAAAATCATGGCCACCGACCTGCCAACCTTCTATGAAAAAATAACCGGGAAGATCCCGGTTTCCTCCATCGGCGAAATGTGGTTCTTACAAAATCTGATGAACGACCACAGAACCGTTTTTGAAGGAATAAAAAGAGTGTCAGATATTTTCTTTTCCTTGCTAATCGGATTGCCCACCCTGCTTTTAACGCCTTTCGTGTCGTTGCTTATAAAGATCAGCCTCCACGGGCCAATCTTCTGCCGGCAAAAAAAAGTGGGGCAAGATAACCGGATATTTGAAACAATCAAGTTTTGCACTTCCGGGCGGCCCCATGAAAAAAATAGCCAAACATCAAGGATTGGCCGCTGGCTCAGAGAAACTAGGCTGGACGAGCTGCCGCAAGTTTGGAATGTTTTAAAAGGCGATATGAGTTTTGTGGGGCCGCGGCCGGAAAAACCTGAGTTTGCTTTTTCGGAAGACCTAATATCTCAAGTCCCCTTTTATCAAGTCCGTCATTCTGTTAAGCCCGGCCTGACCGGTTGGGCGCAAATGAAACATCCTTTTGGCACTTCAGCTAAAGACACTCTGCAAAAATTGCAATATGACCTCTTCTACATAAAAAACCGCTCATTCGTCCTAGACTTAGCGATCATTTTGAAAACCATTAAAACAATATTTTCGGGTGGAGGAAAATAAGAAATAAAAAAAGAAAAAGGGCAGCTTGGCTGTCCTTTTTTAGCTTCCCATTAAAAAAGATTTAAAACTTTTTCTTTTAATTCTTTTAGCCTCTCTTCTCTTTTGCTTATTATGCTATTTTTTTTGCGTTTTTTATCAAAAATACCACCGGATATTTCTCCATTATGGCTACTAATGCATACATCGATAAGACTAGCTATGTCTGCTTGGCTAGCCCGACAAAGATGTTTGCCATGATAAGAGATAATCCCTTCAAAATCAGGCATTTCTTCGCATAGTTCAGCTATTAAATCTTTTGGAAACCTCTTGACCGTCATATAATTTTGCCTCCTTTAAAGAACTAAAAATAAGCTTATCATACCTTTATTTTTTTGTTAAGAATCGGCCAAAAACATAAAAAAACGGCTTAAAACCGTTTTTTTAATTACTTCCCGCATAAAAATCAGTTCCCTATTTTTTTCTTTCTGTTTTTATCGCTCCGTCCGGACAAAACAAAGAGCAAGTGCCGCAAACAGAACATTTAGCTATATCTATCTCCGGCAAAGGAGAAGCAAAAACGCCGGTATTATGGCCCATCTTAATCGCGCCGATGGGACACTTAGCCACGCAGATACCGCAACTCTTGCAATGCTCTGAAATTAAAAACCCTTGTTTTCCATCGCCATCAAATATTATTGTTCCGGCCTTAGGCCGATAATCTGGCTTAGAAAAAGATTTCTTTTCCAGCAAGTTTTCATAACCCAGCAAAAGAGCGTCTCGGCTGGCCTTTCTGGCGGTTTCATTTTTTAATTTCTTTTCAAGAGTTTCGGCGGTGTTTTTCCAGGCCAATTCAAAAGGCAATTCCAATATCCGGCTAACCTGCCCCAGAACTATTAAGTTAGCTAAGCGGGAAGAAAAGTTTTCAGTGGCTAGCTTAACAGCCGGCAGCCCAAAAATATCCACCGGTTTTTTGTTTATTTTTTCTACACCCATTAAAGAGCTATCAAATATGGTCTTGGTTTTTTTATCAACATATTTAACCGCCTCAGCAATCGCCCGAGGATGCAAAACAACCGCCCAATCGGCAATATCAAAAAGAGGATAGTTAACTTTTTTAGAATCCAGCGTAATAAAAGCTACCGAAGGAGTTCCCCGCTGTTCAACGCCAAATTGCGGAATATAGGAAACTTCCAAACCTTTTTGGGCAGCTGTCAAAGCCAAGATCTTAGCGATCGTTTGCACGCCTTGCCCCCCCATGCCAACAATAATAATTTTAGTTTTTTTCATCATCGATTTTAATTTCTCCCAACGAATAGATTTTTTCCATTTCTTTTAAGCGCTCAAAACTGGCAGCCGCATCAGTCTTCCAATTCACCGGACAAATCGACAAAACCTCCAAAAAAGAAAAACTTTTATTTTCCATCTGGTTGGCCAAAGCTTTTTTAAATAAAACCCTAAGCTGCCTAGGATTGCCAACCGAGCCGCGGCCAACCCAGGCATTTTTGGCAGCCAGATGGCTGATCATTTCCGGCCCTTTAAATCCGCGCAAATCCCCGCCCTCAGCGCTCTTTCGCGTTGTTGGAGACTTTTGCCCGCCGGTCATAGAATAATTCTCATTATTGACCACGATAACCGTGATAGGTTCATTGCGTAAAACCGCGTGCAATAAAGACTGCAAGCCGATCGCGTAAGCTCCGCCGTCCCCCATATAAGCCACTGCCAGCCGCTCGGGCCGCGCCATTTTATAGCCCACCATAACCGAAGCCGTCCGGCCGTGATGGGTTTGCGCGGTATCGATATCAAAAAAGTTCCAAGCCAAAAGAGAGCAGCCAATATCAATGCCTAAAGCCATATTTTTCTGGACGCCTAATTCATCGATCGCTTCTCCCAGCTGCTTTAAAATCGCCGCGTGGCCGCAACCCGGACAAAAAAGATGCGGCTTGGTTTCTTGCTTATACGATTTAGGAAAAAGTTTATCCATTTTATTTATTTGATCAAGCCGATAATTTCTTCCGGCGTAAAGCCTTCAGCCGGCTTAGTAATTTCTTTAATATCAATTTCTGCACCAAAAAGTTCGTATTTTATAATCCGCGCAAATTGGTTTAACGATGATTCAAAAAGATAAACCCGCCTAGCTCCAGCAACAGCCCTTTTTAAACTTTGCGTATCCAGCGGATTTAAAGTTATCGGCCGCCACAAGCCAATCTTCATATTTTTTTGCCTCAGTTCCAGCACCGCCTCTTTGGCCGCGGCTGCCACTAAGCCATGGGCCAGGATTAGAATCTCGGCTCCCGCGGCCATAAAAGTTTCTGATTCAGCAATTTTTACTTTTGTTTTATTCCAATCGGCAATATTAGCGCGCAGAGCTTCGCCCAACGAACGCTCGGAACTATAACAGTTCCTTAAGTTGGTCGAAATTATTCCTTCTTTTAAAATTGGAGAGCTTTTTATGGTCGCTGATTTTTTTCTATTTAATAGAATATCCGCTTTCATTTTTCCCAAATATCCATCGCCCAAAATCAGTGTCGGGAACTTCCAGCGCCAAGCCGAATCAAAGCCCTTTTTGACCAATTCATACATCTCTTCTATTGAAGAAGCCGAATAAACAATTCTTAAGCCATCCCCGTTCCCCCCAAAAGCTGCCAGGGATACTTCTTGCTGAGAAAAGTTAACTGTGCCGGTTGACGGGCCGCCCCGCTGCATCATCACGCCGACAAAAGGCAAGCGCATATTTTCCGCCATAGATAAAGAATCCTGCATTAAGATATGCCCCGGCCCAGCTGAGGCCGTGAAAGCCTTAACGCCGCCCAAAACCGCGCCCAAAACGCCAAAACCGGCCGCAATCTCATCTTCGGTTTGCAAAAACTGCAAGCCCTTATTTTTTTGCGCCTCTTTTATCCAGGTTCCCAAGATCTCGGAAGCCGGCGTTATTGGATAGCCAAACATAAGGCGAGCGCCCGCATCAAGCGCGCCCAGAACCGCCGCTTCATTGCCTGATATAAATAATTTTTTAGATTTATTAGTTTTCATTTTTCTTGACCTATTTTCCTACAACTAAAAACAAGCGTATCACGCCTGCCTTTTTTTGTGAAGAAAATAATTGATTGAACCCACAATCACCTGCTGCAAATATTTAATTAAGTTTATGCCCTAACTTAATCCAGCGGTCTTTTGCCCGTGATGCATCGCTAATCAAAGACGAATTTGGAATACCGGCTTTTATTCTCGCTTTTTCAAAGAGACTGATCCTTCTAAAGCGCTCTCGCGCAGAGAGAGAACTTTCCGGCTCAAAATATTGCAAAGGAAGAGCTTTAACCAATTCTTCAGGGTAAACTGGTTTTGCCCGGCAATTAATTCCGTTACCAGCCAAAGAAAGCGATTTCAAAGAATAAACATACTCATGGATATCAGCGGAATAAATATTCTGGCAATTTTTTTTCAAAAAAGCGACCGACTCTAAAAAGTTTTTCTTTGTCTCTCCGGGAAAACCAGCAATCCATAAAGTTGAAGTATAAATACCGTTTCGAGCCAGATTGCTTAAAGCTTTTTTTGCTTGCTCGGCAGTGATTTGCTTGTTCATCAACTTTAGAACCCGGGAAGAGGCTGATTCAACACCGATTCTAGCCCTAACCAACCCGCTTTCTGCCCAGAGTTTTACTGTTTTATTATTTAAACAATCATTCGTTATTCGAATGTGGGTGTCATATTTATATTTTGCGCCACCGTTCTTCAAGCCCAACGCTAAAACATTAATTATGGGGTTAGCCAAAGATTCAGACAAATAGAACTTATTATTTTTGTATAAATCGGATAAGTGGCTAAGCTCTTTTAGCACTTTTTCAATGTTTTTAACTCTAAATCTTTTCCAAAAAGATCCTTCAGAACAAAAAGCGCAGTTGAACGGACAGCCTCTAGAGGTAGCGAATGAAAGCATAGAATATTTTTCTATCTCTAGACCTTCAAAATTAGATTCTGGCAATTTGTTAATATCAACTAGCAGATCCATAACGCTGGCTGCTTTTTTTGCATTTTTTAAATCATCTATCCCTATGATCTTTTTATTGCCAAAAGATTTTTTCAGATAATATTCGAACAAGATTTCCCCTTCTCCGCAAATAATCGTATCGATCCAAGGACACTTATCCAAAATTCTTTGCATACCCCTCTGTCCCGGCTCATTATTAGTTAATGGCCCGCCTAACAAAGCCTTAATTTTTGGTTTATTTTTTTTCGCTGTTTTTAAAATAGCCAGCGCCATGGGGAAAGTAACCTCCAGCATAGTGCAGCCGATTATGTCGGGTTTAATCTGGCCTACTAATTCTGCTGTTTTTGCTTCGGTTAGCTTAAAGGCTTCGGCAACGATAGAATCAAAGCGCT
>ERZ795054.122-NODE-122-length-126577-cov-24.750391_pt1 | contig 126577 bp, 88 predicted proteins | sample MGYA00375138_ERZ795054 | MGnify/ENA primary metagenome ERZ795054 (study PRJEB30183, sample SAMN05720215) | anaerobic digester metagenome | isolation source: active sludge of municipal wastewater-treating anaerobic digesters | place: USA | collected 2014-12-23 ... | reverse complement strand
GCTCGCGCTGCGCTTCGGTGAGCTTGAGGCCCCACTCCCGCGAGGAGATCCCGAAGTACGACCGTGCGGCCGCCTTGCGCTCCGAGGGTCGGTCCCGAGGTACGGTGCGCCGCCGGGCGCACACGCCGAAGGGGGATTGGTAGTATGTTTCCGCGCCCAGGCTGCCCGTGCGCGGAGAGGTTAGTATTTTCATAACGTCTGTCCTCTCTAATGGTTGTTTTAATTGTTTATCTATTACGGGCCGGAGAGCGACTCCGCTTCCTGCCGTTCCCTGGGCTGGGAGTTCCAGCCGCCCCCACCCCAAGGGTCTGGAGGAAGGCTGGCGGGCGGGAGGTCTTCGCGCAAGGGCAATTTTTTGGGGTTGGCGGAGGCGGTTGGGTGCAAAGCGCCGCGTGAGGGCACGCGGCCTACAGGGAATGGAAGTGCGCTGCGGCAGCTCCCATGCCCTCTCGCAGCACCACACTCCCGACAACCCACAGGCTCCCCGCATCATCCCGCCCCCTGTAGGCCGCGTGCCCTCACGCGGCGCCCCGCCTCCGCCCCGGCAACCCGCAGGCCCCCTCGCATCATCCCGTCCCCTGCAGGCCGCGTGCCCTCACGCGGCGCCCCGCCTCCGCGCACTCCGCAGGGCCGCCCAACCCCCGCGGCGGCTACGCTGTCATGCCTGGACTTGGCCCTGGTTCCAAAACCGAAGAAGGCATACTCCGGTCTCAGGTCTCAAGCCTCACCCCTCCACTCGTCCCTCCACATTGCTTGATTCCCAAACCAGGGAAGCATACTTCTCACTTCTCACTTCTCACTTTCCATCGGCTTTGCCTTGATTCCAAAACCGGGGGGGGCATACTCGGGAAGCCGTTTGATGCAGGTCACATCATGCTTTGCCTTGATTCCAAAACCGGGGGGGGCATACTCAGACAGTGAAAAACTACCTGTCGCAATTCGCTTTGCCTTGATTCCAAAACCGGGGGGGGCATACTCCAATTGACGTTGTATCTATCACTCACGATGCTTTGCCTTGATTCCAAAACCGGGGGGGGCATACTCGCCGCCGCCGCCATGCCTACGCAGAGCAGCTTTGCCTTGATTCCAAAACCGGGGGGGGCATACTACAAGCGAATCCGCAGATTGCAGCGTATGAGCTTTGCCTTGATTCCAAAACCGGGGGGGGCATACTCGGCGATGCCGTAGATGTCTTTCTCTGCATGCTTTGCCTTGATTCCAAAACCGGGGGGGGCATACTCAAGCAGCTTGTCGAGAACGAGGTTCTTCTGCTTTGCCTTGATTCCAAAACCGGGGGGGGCATACTTGACGTAGAACTTGATGTCGCCGATTTGCAGCTTTGCCTTGATTCCAAAACCGGGGGGGGCATACTCTGTCTGCATCGGATACCGTGGCGTCGCCAGCTTTGCCTTGATTCCAAAACCGGGGGGGGCATACTCCGGGCCGCTGATGTAGGTCCGCAGCGTCGGCTTTGCCTTGATTCCAAAACCGGGGGGGGCATACTTTCTTTGACGGCTTCTCTTGCCGGTCTGTGCTTTGCCTTGATTCCAAAACCGGGGGGGGCATACTTAAGGCCCATAGGCATCAGGATCGGCCCTAGCTTTGCCTTGATTCCAAAACCGGGGGGGGCATACTCCGATCCTGATGCCTATGGGCCTTACATCGCTTTGCCTTGATTCCAAAACCGGGGGGGGCATACTAGGTGGTGGTAACCCGCTCGTGGAGAGCGGGTTACCACAGTTGTATTTGTTCGGGCAGGTCTTCGGCCTTCTGGGTTTTGGCGGGGGCGCCCTGGATTACGAAGGAGCGTTCCCATTGGGCGCGGGTGACATAGACGGCGCGGACGCTGCCTTCCGGGGGGAGGTTGTTTTTGACGCGGGCCAGGTGGGTTTCCTGCCGGGCGAAGGAGACGCAGGCGCGGGCGTACACGCTGAGCTGGATCATCAGAAAGCCGTCGTCGAGCAGGAACTTGCGGAAGCGGGCGGCCCGCGCGCGCTGCGGGCGGGTGCCGACGGGGAGGTCAAAGGCGACGATCAGCCATCCCATCTTGAATTTCCAGGTGTCCACGGGTGGTAAAGCGCCGGGCGGCCCGCGAGGACGGCGCGGCGGAAGCTGCGCACGACGGCCTCGATGCAGTTTTGGATGGCGAGGGAGCCGCCCCGGTAAGGCACCGGCTCGAGGGGGAGGCGGGCCGCCCATTTCCGGTATTCCGGGCTGACGGTCCAGTCCGCGCGGCGGGGGTGCTCGCGGGCCCACTGAAACACGCGCCCGTCCACGCAGGGGCGGAACGGCTCCATCAAGTCGTAGGCCAGGGGGGTGCAGCGCTCGCGCGGCAGGTGGGAGACGCCGAAGGTGGGGTCCAGCCCCACGGCGAACAGTTTTTGCAGCACGGTGGAAAGCAGGACGGCGTAGCCGTAGTTGAGCAGGTCGTTCAGCCCGCCGCCGCCGCGCGCGCGGGTGAACCGCGGCTCCCCCAGCGCCCGGCCGAACACCCGCCAGAGGGCTTTGGCGCCGGCGGCCTCGCGGTGCGGGCGGCGGCTCCGGGCGGCCCGCGCCAGCGCCGCCGTTTGCGGGTCGGCGGGGGCGATCCGGGCGGCCAGCGCGTGCTGATTGCGGCATTTGGCGTCCAGCGTCCGCTCCCAAAGCTGGCGGCGCGCGCTGGGGCTCAAGCGTACCAGCGCCCGGGAGAGGGTGGTGTCGGTGGAGCGGTTGGCGGGCAGCACCAGGCTGGCGGGCTTGAACGCCTCGCAGAGGATCAGGGCCACGCCGTGCCGGGCGGCGGCCAGCAGCAGCTCGCTGTGGATTTGCGCCGCGAAGCTCGTGATGATAATGGCGGCGATGTCCTCCAGCGGGAGTTTCCGCTCGCCGTCCGCCGCCTGGCACGTCAGTTGCCCGTCCCGGCAGCTCAAGACGCATTGCGGACTGTGGATGCTGACAATATGGTACGACATGCGACCCGTCCGGCATGGCAAAAGAGCCAGTTCTGTGCCAAAACGGGCGGCCGGGCCGCCCGGCGCGGCGCCCGGCCGGGGCTGAAGCCGCGCCCTACGGCGGCGCGGCCACGCCGGATAAGGGGGTTTTTAGGATTTCCAAGCCACACTTGAGGAGGGTGGCAACGGAAACATTCTGGAAGCAGCCATCCTGGCCCACATAACGAATCTGGTCTGGAGGACTCAGGTTCACAAGATAACCGGCTCGTTGATTGAGGTGAACGCCGCGCACCCTCCAGGTTCCGCGGTAGTCGGAGCGGCCGGTTTTCTGGTTCACCCGGATCAGGCTGCCAATGCGCAAGACGCGCGGGGGTTTGCCGCCGTTGCGCGCGCGCAGGGCCGCGAGCTGGTGCCAGATTTTGTGGGGCCGGATGAGGGCCGGCTCCGGGTCCAGCGCCAGGCCGAAGTTGTCGCCGAGCACTTTTACCGCTTTGAGGCGTTTGAGTTTGGCGGCGGCGGGGTCGCCTTCCGGGGCCAGCCCCAGCAGGGCGGTTTTGTCTTTGGTCTTATAGACCCAGCGCCAGGTCGGGGTTTGGTGGAAGACTTTGCCGGCGGCGGGGGCGGCGTCCGCGCCGTTCCGTTTGCGGCTGATGATGAGGACGGTGGGGGCGTCGGGGGCGGGGATGGGGATGTTTTCATTGGCCAGCCAGCGGGCGAGGCGGCGGGCGTTGGGGTGGGGGTCCGCGGGGTCGAAGACGCGCCAGACGGTTTCCTCGCAGCGCAGGCCGGAGAGGTCGGCGGGGATGTGCTGGACGACGCGCCGCTCCCGCAGGCGCCGGCTGACCTGCTCTTTGAGCGCGGGCGGCAGATCGTTGAGGCGCAGTTCGCCCTGGGGGGTGATGGCCGCCACGCGCCCCAGCAGTTGGCGGGCGCGGCGTTGCTCGTCGGGAGCCAGGCGGCGTTTGAGGAGGAGCCTCCACGCTTCGCCGTCCCGGGGCAGGTGGTGCGCGGCCAGGGCGAGGACGCAGGCGTCCAGGGCGTGGTGGAGGTGGGTGATTTTGCGCAGCTCGGTTTTGTTGTGGGGGCGGGGCTGGCCGTGGTCGTCGAGGTCGTCCGGGTTGAGGGCCAGGGGATTGGCCGGGGCCAGGCAGCCGGTAAGGTTCCAGGCCTTGCGGACGGCGGCGGTGACGGCGCCGGGCAGGGCGGTCACGACCGGGGGGCGGGCGCAGCCGAGGCCGAGCCGCTGGAGCGCCTGCGCGCACAGGCGGACGAGCTGCGAGGTCTGGGTCAGGTCGGCGGGGGTGAAGTCCTTTTCGACGTAATGGCGCAGGAGGAGCCGCCGTTTGCGGTTGCGCTTGCGGCGCTGGTCGTTTTCATGGCCTTTGGAACATTCCAGCTTTTCGACCGCCTGCCGGTAGGCGGCCAGGGTTCGGAGGCTCAGTTGGGGCAGGCCCGGCACGGGTTCGCCTTGTTCCTCCTCGATGAAGCGCAGGGCGGTGCGCTGGCCTTTCCACTTGTTGACCTCGGCGAAGGTAATCACCAGGGAATCGAGGCTGTCGCTCGCGCGATCGGAACGGGGGATGATGTGGTCTTTATCCACCCGGCGGTGGAGGAGGTCCAGGGCGTCGTAGGGCTGGCCGGTGTAGGGGCAGGTCCAGCCCAGGTCTTCGGCGATGCGGCCTTTGCGGATCAGCCCCGGGCCGACGCGCACGCCCAGGTCCGCGTAGGCTTCGGTGAGTTTTTTTTCCACGCTTTTGAAGTTGGCCAGTTGCTGGCCGATCAACTGGGCCTGCTCCTGCGCGGTTTTGCCGGACAGCTCGCGCAGGTCGCGGTTCACCTCGATGGTGATGCGCCCGAGGCGCCCGAGGTCGCCGCCGGCGTAGGTGTTGGCCAGGTCGCGGAACAGCCCGTTGAGCGCGCGCGGGCCCGCGGCGTCGTCGCCCGCGAGCAGCTTGAGGCGGTGGCGGATCAGGTGGTTGTTGGTCTGCTCATCCAGGGCGCGCCGGAGCTGGGCTTCCCGGATGGCGTCGCTCCGGTAGAGCGGCCCGCCCTCCTCCGCCGGGTGGCGGTCGGTGGCCAGGACGAAGGCCACGGCTTCGCGCATGATCTCGCGGGTGTGCGGCGCCCGGCCCCGGGCTCTTTCCACGCGCAGGACCCGGCCCGCCGGCGCGTCGGGGATGCGGGGGGGGTCCGGGGCGCGCTTTTTCTTCGCGGCTTCCGCTTCGAGGTATTGCGCGAGGGCGGCTTCGGCGGCGGGGCGGGCGTCGCCGCAGGCCGCCAGCACGTCCGCGACGGTGAGGGCCCGGCCGCGGCGCCACTGGCCGCGCAGCCGCCGTTGCAGGCGGGCGGGCAGCGCCGGCCAGAGGACGGACAGCAGCGGGTCGCGGTGGCAGTATAGCCGCACCGGGTCGAGGACCAGGGCGCGCTCGGCGTCGGGGAGGGCGAGGAGCCGGTCGAGGTTGTCCGGCGCGCCGCCGGTCAGTTGCCGCACGGCCTGCGTGAGTTCGCTTTTCGTCAGGCCGCCTTTTTGCTCCATCACCGCGTGGAGGCTGTTGCGCTCGGGGGCGGAGAGATTGCGGGGCTGGGGCGCGCCGGGCACGGCGATGTTGATTTGGGCCAGCACCATGGCCCAGCGGAAGCGGTGGAAATCGGCGTCGTGGGCGGCGGGCACCTTGGCGCGTTTCTCCGCTTCGCGGCGGGCCTTTTCCCGGTCGCCGGTTTCGGCCAGGACTTGCTGGTAGACGCGTTCGTAAGCGATCGGGCAGCGGGCGATGATGCGGTTGTCGAAGCGGGGCAGCAACTGGCCGAAGAGCAGGCCGCCGGGGCGGAGCGTGCCGTCGGGCTGCCGCTGGCCGTAGCGCGCGGGCAGCCGGGGGCCGGGAACGGGCCGCGCGGTGTGGTCGCGCAGGAGGGCGTGGATGAGCGGGTCATCCACCCCGGGCAGGATGCCCTTGTGGGCCTGGAGGATGCGCTCGACCTCGGCTTCCACCCCCTCGCGCGGGAAGGCCGCGCCCAGGTGGCGCACGCGCTGGCGGGAGGATTTGACCGGGCCCCGCGGGTCCACGCCCAAATGATCGCAGACGACCTCGGCCAGGGTCCCGGGGCGGCCGTGGCGGCGCTCGAACTCCCGCAGCAATAAATGATCGCAGAAGACCTCGGCCATGGTCCCGGGGCGGCCGTGGCGGCGCTTGAACTCCCGCAGCAATTCGTGGGCGCGCTGGGCTTTCTCGGAATCCTCCGTGTCGGGCTTCTCCTGCCGGCTCCAGGCCCGGTTGGCGTCGTAGCCGCGGTTATGGGCATACCAGCGCAGCACGTCCCACAGCTCGGGCCAGGTGAGCGGCGCGGCGCAGACCAGCACGCGGGCCGCCAGCAGCCACGGCCACGCGCCGCCGGGCGCGGCCAGTTGCGCCGGGGTCAGCACCCCGAGATGCGCCAGCAGGCGCCGCATCCGCGCGATGCGCTGCCGGGTGGCGCGGATATGCCGCCGCTGCCGCCGGAACCCGCGCCGCGTCGAGGCCAGGCAGTCATCCGGCGCGAAGACGACGGCGCCGCATCCCAGCAGCTCCGCCGCGGGCTCCGGGGAGGGCGCCGCGGGCGTTTGCAGGACCGCCCAGCCAATCGAGCTGTGGCCCACATCGAAGGCGAGGTGCAGGTCGGGGTGGGGAGAGGAAATATTTTGCTTGGCACTCATGATCAGGGGGGGTTAGATTGGAGGCGGAATCAAGACAAAGTTAGATAACGCAAGCTGGTTCCCTATCCGCCCGGCGGATACACCAGTTGCCCTTGAGGCGAAAGCGTTTCTGCATTCAAAACCGGCGGGGGCCATCCCCGCCGGTTTTGCGTGAGCGGGACGGGCGGGCGCCGGCGTTCCGCGCGCGCCGCGCTCCCGCGCCGGACGCTGCTCCCGGCGCGGACGTTCGGTTGTGAGGTGGGTCCGCAATGCGGAGAGGTTGGCCGGAAAGGCGGCGGCGGGCAAGCCTGTTTTCCGGGGCCGGGCAGCGAAAGCCCTTGGCTTTTTCCCGGGGGGCGGCTAGGGTGAGGGGACAACCCATTACTGCCGATGAAACGATTACTGGTTCTGGCCGGGGCGGGGATGTTGCTCGCGGGGGCGGGCGCCGCGCGGGCCTGGGATTACGAAGCCCATCGCGCGATCAACCTGCTGGCGCTGGCGACGCTGCCGACGAATTACCCGGCGTTTGTGCGCGCGCCGGAGGCGGTGGAGCGGATCGGGTTCCTGGCCGGCGAGATGGATCGCTGGCGCAATACGCCCGACCTGCCGCTGAAGCATTACAGTTTTCCGGATCATTACATGGATGTGGAGGAGCTGGCGGATTATGGCCTGGACCCCCGGTTGCTGCCGGTGTTTCGGTATGATTTCATTGCCCGGCTCGCCCTCATCCGCCAGGCGCAGCCGGCGAAGTTTCCCGCGCCCGCCCCGGGGACGGATGCGGATCATACGCGGCAGTTGGTGGGGTTGCTGCCGTGGGCGATCGCCGAGTCGGTGGGCAAGTTGAAGTCGGGGTTTTCGTATTTGAAGGCGTATGAAGCGGACGGCACGGCGGAGGAGATTGCCAATGCCCGGGCCAATATCGTTTACGTGATGGGGGTGATGGGGCACCTGGTGGGGGATGCGGCCCAGCCGCTGCATGTCACCCGGCATCATCACGGGTGGGTGGGGGAGAATCCGAACCATTACACGACCAGCCGGCGGATTCACAGTTGGATAGACGGGGGCTATTTCAGCCAGACGGGCGGCGTGAACGCGGCGGCGCTCGAATCCCGGCTGCGCCCGGCCCGGCCGGTGCGGATGGACGACCGGCCGGCCCGGCCGGAGGAGACGTTCCAGGTGGCCATGCTGTATGTGCTGGCGCAGAATCAGCAGGTCGAGTCGCTGTACCAGTTGGAGAAGGAGGGCCAGTTTTCCGGCGAGGGCGAGGACGGGCGGGCGGGCCGGGCTTTCCTGGAGAAGCAACTGCTGGTGGCGGCGCAGATGCTGGGCGATTTCTGGTATTCGGCCTGGCAGGAGGCGCCGCCGGATACGTTCCTCAAGGGTTACCTGGCCAAACGCAAGCGGGCCGCCGCGCCCGGGGGGCCGTAGGCGGGCGTTGCCGCGCCGCGCGGCCGGAGGAGGAAGCGGGGGGCGGTTTCAGGCGGCGGGGGGGAAGTCGTGGGTGAGGATGGCTTCGAGGCGGCGGCAGAGTTCGCGGCCGTAGTCGGTCCAGAGGCCCTGGCCCCAGTAGCGGAAGCAACTGGTTTGGGAGCAGAGCAGGTGGAAGAGCGCGTTGCGGTAGCGGTCGTCGTGAGTGGGGCAGCCGGGCTGGAGCACTTTTTGATGGAAATGCGCGCTGGCTTTTTCCATGGCGCTGAGCAGGGATTCGTAGCCGCGCACCCAGGAGATGTTGCTGGTCCAACTGCCGCCTTCCATGTGGAAGCGGGGGTCGTCGCGTTTGAGTTCTTCGAGGACGCGCGGCAGGCGCTCGGGGCGGTCGCCCGGCTGGAAGCGGTCCCAGATGCGCTTCTGGCCGAGGGGCTGCACGACGGGCAGGTCGGTTTCCTGGAGGCCCCGCGCGAAGAGGTGTTCGAGGTATTCGGAGACGTTCAGGACGGGAGTGGCGGCGCCGGAGCTTTCGCGCATGACTTCGAGGTATTTGGGGGGAAACTCATTCATCATCACGCCGCCGTTTTCGCCGTCGGCGATTTGCGTCACCAGCGGGGGCACCGTGCGGCCGGCCAGCGGGACGGGGGACAGCCCGCGGGCTTCGTAGGCGGGCTGCATTTGGGCGACGAGTTTGGTGTCGCTGCCCTGGGTTTTGATGATGGCGATGAGGGCGGCTTCCTGGCCGCGGGCGTTGCGGCAGACCAGGCGGTGGGGCAGGTGGGGGCGCTCGGGGTGGCGGCCGGTTTCGGGGTGCTCGACGGTATGCTCCTGGACCAGCACCCACTGGTAGCCGCAGTCCCGGAGCGTGCGGACGAACTCGTAGGCGACGTCGGGGTGGTTGGGGAGGGCCATTTCCGCCGGCGAGAACCCGCGCACGCGGCGGAGGGCGTCGAGGCCGAAGATGGCGGCGAAGTGGTGCTGCCAGGCCTGGACGTGGAGGCGGTAGTCCTGGGTGGGGGTGGAGGGGGCCACGGCGTGGCCCCAGGGGCAGCCCAGCCATTCGACGCAAGCCCGGTAGCGCGGGTCGTTGGTGATGCGCTGGAGGTGGTCGAACACGTCATGCAGGCCCATTTGGCGCAGGCCGTGCAGCAGGGTGCCGGAGTATTCCAGCATCACGCGCGGCGAATGGCCTTCGTCCACCAACTGGGGGATGAACTGGCCCATGCGCTTGTAGCACCAGTGGAAGACCGGCGCGTTGTGGTTGTCGCCCACGCCCGGGTTGTCCAGCATGTGTTTGAGGTTGCTGATGATGGCGGCGGTGGACAGGTCGGGGCCGCCCGCCGGGATGAGCGGCTGGTGCATGTGCAGCGCGATGGCGAAGGCGCTGCGCAGGCGGCCGAAGTCAATCCGGTTGACGGAGGAAAACACCGGCTGCGCGCGGGCGTCGCGCACGGCGGCGGCCACGCGGGCCTCCGCGCCGCAGAGGTTGGGCAGGCTTCCCACATATTCAGGCAGGTCATTCATAGGTTTGGACACAGGCAGGGGTTGGCGTCGGGGAAAAAGGGCGGCGCGGCCATCGGTCATGGGCGGCGGGGGAGGACCACGCCCAGTTGCGGCGGCGCCAGGCTGAACTGGATTTGCTCGCCCTCGGCGCCCAGGTAGCCGCCCCAGCCGATGCGCAGGTCGCTGATTTGGCGCAAGTCCAGGATGCCGTCGGCGTCGCGAGACCAGCCCGCCAGTTGGAAGCGGTTCAGCGGAACCAGGGAGCGCGCCCGGCCCGGCGCCGCCAGCGAGCGGTCGGTGTAGGCGATAAAGTCGCCGCCGTCTTTTTCGTGGAGGATCACGAGGAGCTGGCTGGCCGTGGTTTGCCCGGGGGGCACGCGGGTTTCGAGGACGAGACAATCCGCCGCGCCCAGGTCCAGCGGGGCGGGGTAGTGGAACTGGACGAACAGAAAGGTGTCCACCTGGCTCCGGGTCAGGACGGCGGTGGCCTGCCAGGCGGGGGAATCGGCGCGAAGCGGCGCGGGGGCGGGGATGAGTTCGGCGCGGACAAACTCGCCGTGGGGCGTGGTGGGTTCGGCGGCGGGCAGCGGTTGCAGGGAAAGGACGGGCAGCGCCGCCGGGTCCAGCACGGCGCGGGGCGGCGGGTCGGCGGCGGCGAAGCGGAAGAGGGCCGCGCCATAGGGTTCGAGGCGCAACTGGGCGGCATTGGCCGGCAGGGTTTCCTCCCGCCGGCCGGTGGCCGGGTTCCAGCGCTCCCCGCCGCCGCGGGCGGCGAACTCCACGCGCCCCGCCCACGGTTTATCGCTGTCGTTGATGACGAAATAGACCTCGTGGTTTTCCAGGCGGCGATGGGTGACGCGCAGGGGCGATTTCGCCTCCGGGAGGCTTACGTCCGGCGGGAGCAGCCCCGCGATGACCTGCGGCAGGAGGGCTTCCAGGCCGGGAGGCAGGAAGATGCCGGCGCCGCCCCGGGCGTTGACCTGGGACTGCGGTTCCCGCCCGCGCGCCGCCGCCGGGCGGAGGGGGCCGAACATTTCCTCCGCCAGCGCCGCGACCCGCGGGGAGGGGAACCGGCGCTCGCTGTTGGCGGGCAGGGCGCCGAGCGCAATCACGACGCCGCCCTTGCGGACAAAGCGGGCCAGGTTTTCCCACGCGGCCATCGGCAGCGTGTCCGCGCCGGGCAGGATGACAACGCGCCAGCGGAGCGGGCCGTGGAGCAGGGCGCCGGGGACGGCCTTGGCCTGGGCCAGCGCGCGGCTGTCCACCACGGTAAAGTCGCGCGCATGGTGAAACAGGCTTTCGGTGGCGGCGCGGTAAAAGCCCTCGATCCGCGCGGCGCCGGGCGCTTCGTGGGTGCCGTGGCGGGACGGGACGAAGCGGGTCCAGAGACTTTCGGCGGGGTAGAGCACCGCGCAATCGGCGACCTGGTGGCCGCCGCGCAGCGCGGTGCAGCACCGGCCCACCCACTCGTTGAGGCGGCACAGTTGCTCGTCGGTCAAATCCGCGAAGCTGTAGTAGCTGGTGAGGCAGTTAACGCCCGCGACGATCAGGCGGTTGGCGGTGCCGCGGATTTCGCTTTCGCTGACGGTGCGGGGCGGGCGGGAATCGCCGGGGGGCCGGTAGCGCTGGCTGTGGTCGGAGGTCTCACACATCACCAGGGCGCGGCCTTCCAGCTCCGCCGCGCTGCTCACGAGCCGGGCGCTGGCCCAGGGCACTTCCGGCGGCAGGCTCGTCAGGCAGTCCAGGCTCGGCGCGTCCAGCCGGCGAAGGCAGCGAAAGAAATCCCCGTAGAGCGGCACGTGCCCGGCGACGCTTTCCTCCAGCAGCAGGTGGCCGCCCGAGGGGACGCGATGCCGGCGGCAGCGGGCTTGAATCTGGCCGAAGTAGTTTTCCGACACCAGCTCTCCCACCGTCAGCCAGAAATCGTAGCGGAGCCGGGCGCCCGCCGCGCCGGTCTCGGTGATCAGCGCCGGCAGTTGCGCGGTTTCCAGGGCATAGCCGCGCCGCCGCCGGAACTCGCGCGGCAGGTTGGACGCCCACGGCAGCGGGCGATAGGGCATCGGCTTGAGGAAAAAGCTCATCAACGACGGTTCATCCGTGAAGGTGGCGGCGAAGAAGCGGCCCAAATCCGGTCCGAGATGCCGGGCATAGCCGCCGTAGGTCAATTCCACGAAGCGCGCCGTGGGCTCCGGCAAAAGCAGGTTGGGATACGGCATTTTAGCATGCAGGTTTCCCTCGGCGTGGGTGCCCTCGTACAGGCGGTCCTCGGTGATCGCCAGCACCCGCCAGCAGCCTGCCGGCGCCGTCCAGCTCAGCCGCCCGTCCCGCGCCTGCCGGGCGAGGTCCACCTTCCCGGCCAGGTCGGCCTGGCCGGCCTGAACCGGAAACGCCCCGGCCAGCAGCAGTTTTCCCGGGGGCAGCGCCAGCGTCACCGGGCCGCCGGTGGATTCGGCGATGGCCGCCAGCAGGCCGCGCGCCTCCCATTCGGGATGGCCGCGCAGCGTCAGGCCGCCGGCGTTGCCGGAAGGATAACCCCGCTCGTCATAAAGCCAGAGGGTAAACCCGGCCTGCCGGGCCGCGCGAACCGCGCGCGTGAACGCGTCCCACTTGGCCTCGCTTTCGAGGTAGTGATCGAAGGAAACATTGCAAACCACGCCGCCAAACCCCTGCGCGGCAAGCTGCCGCATCACCTGGTCCTGCGCCGCGGGCGCGTCCGGCCACGGGTGAATGATTTTCAGGATGCGCGCCTCGTTCGGGGGCTGCGCGAACCGCGCCTCCCAACCGGGGGCGGCCTTCCCCGAGAGCGGCAGCCAGCCCAGCCCGGCGGCCAGGCCGGCGACACAGCATAAAGGCTTCATGACCGGGATAGTAATACCATCCCGCCGCGCGGCGGCAAAAGCTTTCCTCGCGCGCCGCCCCCCGCGGGAAACGCTTCCGGCTTGCCGCGCCGCCCGCCGTGGCCCAGACTGCCGCGATGAAACGCGCATTGGCTTTTGGGGTTCGGTTCCTGCTCGTGGCCGGGTTGGCGGCCGGAGGCCTGGCCTGCCGGGGACCGTCCGGCCGGGGCGGGGTGATTCGCCTGCTGCACCAGGACCGCGGCGCGTTCTACACCTGCTTGCGCGGCTTTGGCGTGGATCACGACCCGGACGGAGTCTTCCAATGGACGCCGGGCCGGCTGCGCATCAGCGGCCAGCACTATGGCTACCTGGCCACGCGGCAGGAATACGAAAACTACCGGCTGGTGGCGGAGTTCAAGTGGGGCACCCGGACCTGGCCGCCGCGGGCGGACAAAGCGCGGGACAGCGGCATCCTGGTGCATGCGACCGGGCCGGACGAGGTATGGCCGACCAGCATCGAAGCGCAGCTCATCGAGGGCGGCACGGGGGATATCCTTGTGGTCAACGGCGCGTATCTGACCGTGGCGGGCGAAACCAAGGGCCCGTCCACCAGCCGCTTCGACCGCCCCGGGCGAAACCCCTGGGAAGACAAACTCGGCTTCCGCGGCCCCCATGAAATCGAAAACCCCCACGGCGAATGGAACCGCGTGGAAATTACCTGCGCCGGCGACCAGGTGAGCGTCCGCGTCAACGGCCACCCCACGATTCACGGCGTCAAGGCCACCCCGCGCAAAGGCAAAATCCTGCTGCAATCCGAAGGGGCGGAACTCTTCTTCCGCCGGCTGGACCTCTACCCGCTCCGCCCCGCCGCTCCCGGCCCGGCCCGGTGACCCCGGGCCGCGGCCCTACTTAATCAAGGTCAGGCTCCACGGATACCGATACGCCTCGCCGTTGTTGGCTTTGATGCCGGCAATGACCGCAAAGACCAGGCCGGCCAGGCCGATAATCGCTATCACCGGGAACAACAGGAAGCCGACGCAAACAAAGGAGAGCAGTACCGCGGCGACAATGCCCACCAACAGCACGATGAGCACGGTCAGTTGAAAGTTCAGGGCGGCTTTGCCGTGCTCCACCACCGACGGGAACTCATTCTTCTTGATCTGCCAGACCAGCAAGGGGCCCAGCACATTCCCGAAGGGAATAACGAATCCCGCAAGGGCGCTGAGGTGGCACCACATATTCCACATGCGGGCCTGGTTTGAATCGCCCGGCGAACCCATCGGGGGTGGCGGCGGGGGTTGATTGAGGGGATCCATCGTATTCTCGGTCATAGGTCGTCTAGTTTACTGTTTGTTTTCCAGCCTTAAACGGACTCTCTAAACCCGCTTCTTTCACGGGTTCATTAGGGCGACCATACCCCACCTCCGCCTCCTGTCAACCCCGCCGCTTGACTGGCGCAAACCTTTTTGGCCCCACCCCGAGCCGCTTTAAGCGTCCGCGGAGCCCTGGCCGGGGCGCAAGGTGTGCCGCAGGCAAAGCGGCCGGCCGGCGCCGCGCAGCAGCCAGGCGGAAAGCAGCAGCAACACCGTGTTCTCAATGACTTTGGCGCAGATATACACCTCCCCGCCGCCGCAGCCGCAATCGAACTTGACCGCGCAGAACGGCAGGCCCGTCGCCGCGGCGATGCCCAGCGCCCGCCAAATGACCACGACCGTAAACGGCACCAGCATCACCACGAGGTTCAACGCCGTCCCCCGGACGGCGACGCCCGCCAGCAGCAGCACCCCGCAGAAAACCTCGAACCACGGCAGCGCGGCGCCGATCGCGTTCAGCAGCAGCGGGTGGGTCACCAAATCATATTGGCGCACCAGCTTGAGGAAGGCTTCCGGGTGCGGCAGCGCCTTGTGCAGGCCCATGATGATGAACACGATGCCCAGTTGCCACCGGCCAATCACGGCGGCCGCCGGCCGGGCGATCCCGGCGAGCAGCCACGCCCCGTAAAGCACCTCCAGCCAGGGCGCGACGGCGGCGATCCCGCCGGCGAAAAACGGATTGCGCACCAGCAACTGCTCCTGCACGTACTTCAGAAACTCGGCTCCGTGGAGAACCTTGCTCAACCCAAGGTAGATGAACAGCCCCCCCAACACCCACCGCGCCAGCCGGGCCGCCGCGGCGCTCATCGGGACGCCCCCTCGTTCCCCGCGGGCGCCGCGGGCGGAGTCGCCGGGGCCAGGTCCCCGCTGTTGCGCGCGCCCCGCTCGATGGGCAGCCCGCGGGCGCTCCATTCGTTAAAGCCGCCGTCATACACGAACACCTTTTCCCGGGGCAGGGCCAGGCTGTCGCGCAGCATGATCGCCGCATGCTCGCTGTCGTCGCAGTCGCCCCCGCCGCAATAGAAGACAATCACCCGCGCCGCCTGGCAGGCCGGGACCACGCTGACCAGGTGGTTCTCCGGGTGGAAGCGGTCGAAGGCATACGCGCCGGGAATATGGCCCGCCGCGTAATGCGCCTCGTCGCGCGCATCAATAAAGATCACCTCCTCCACGGCGCGGCGCGGGTCGTGGAAGAATTGCACCGCCTGGTCGTGGCCGGCCAGTTGCAGGCCCTGTTCCCGCAGGCGGGCGGCCGTGCTGCCCGGCGGGGGGATGCTTCCATCAGCCGGGCCCGCCGGGTTGGTTCGCACGGTGGGCGGGGCGGGGGGGGCGCCGGGGAAGTAGTTGCGCGTCAGCTCCAGGCGGCGGGGCGACAGATGATTGGCCGCCAACGCCAGCAGGAGGCCAAGCCCGGCCACCCCGGCGCCTTCCAGCAGGACTTTTTTCACTGCGGCGGCGGCGACAACGACGGCAGCGGCGGCAGCGGCGCCGGGCCGGAAGCCGGCGGCGGCGGGGGCGGCGGCGGAGTCGGGGGCGGCACCGCCGCCGGGCGCGGCATTTGCATGATGGGCACCTTCATCACCGGGTAGCGCGGGTGGCTCGTCTTGAAGGTCAGCTCGACCGGCTGATTGGGCGGGACCGCAAACCCCTCCGGGAAGGCCACCATTACGGTAAAGGCCTTGCCGGGTTGCATCTCCTGGATTTCCGCCCGCGGGCCGGGCAAGCTGACCGCCGGGTCGGACAACCGCACCGCGTTCGTGCTCTGGTTCCGGACCGAGATGGAGTTCGTGACCGCCTTTTCCAGCGGCCCCGGGGCCAGCGTCATGTAGGAGGGGATGGCCAGCACCGCCGGCTGCACATTGGCCACGACCGGAAAGGAGATGGCCATCGGGTTGGTCCACCCGGTGCGCAGCGAGATCTGCCCCTGCACATTTCCCATCGGCAGGGGCGGCACGGTCGTCACCGTCAACTGGTAGCCCTTGCCGGGGACGTTGGTTTTCAACTCAGCGGCAAAGATGCGGTTGTTGCTCTCGGGCGCCGTCAGCGCCAGCGGCTCGTCGGTGTTGTTGGTAATCGTCACCAGCGCCGAAACCACGTCTTCATCGGGCGAAATGTTAAGAACCGTCATGGGCGGGGTGAACTCGATCGGCCGATAGACCGTGCCTTTGATTTGCAGGAAAATCGCGGGCTGGTCGGCGACGTTGCAGTTGACCGTGGTTTGCTTGAACACCGGCCCGTTATAGCCGTGGGTGTTGAACTGGATGGGGATGCGGCCCGCCTGGCCGGGCTCGACCTGCCGCGTCCACTCCCCCGCCGCGGTGCACCCACACTGCGGCTGCACGCTCTTGATGATCAACGTGGCGTCCCCCGTATTGGTGAAGGTGTAGGTATGGTGAATGGATTCCCCGCTCCGGGCCCGGCCAAAATCATGCACCAGCGACGCAAACTGGATTTTAGGCCCGATCCCGTTGGTCGCGGCGGCGGCCGCGGGCGGCGGTTCCGGGGGTTGCGCCATCCCCGCCACGGTTCCCAGGGCCATCACTGATGCCACCCAAACTAACGTCTTCATTGCGGTACTCATAAACTTCAGGGCACGGTTTACTATCTCAGATTTTGCCCCGCCGCGAAAGTCCCTTTTTGAGCCGCGCAAAACCGGCGCCCGGCGCGGCGGGCGGCCCGCGCCGGCGGCGGAACCGCCGGGCCGGGCTTGTGGTTTCCGGAGAATGGGCTAGCCTGTCACTCATGCCGGCCACCCCCGATTCCGGCGCCGATCTGCGCCGCCTTTCGCCCGCCGAGCTTGCCCGGCGGGGCGCGGACAGCCTGCGCGAGCATATCGCCGCGCAAGCGGCGGTGGCGCATTACAAACACGCCCCGCTCGCCTTCGCCGGGCTGGACGCTTTCCTCGCCGACCGGGAGTGTGTGCGCTACCCGACGCGGCTGGCATTCGAGCCGGGCGCGATGGAGGCGCACCAGTTTGCCCAGCCCGGCCCGGACCCGCTCGCCCCGGACTCCGAGTCCCGGGTGCTCTGGCTGCGCCCGGCCCTGCGCGGGCACCCGGACCTGGCGCTGCTGGCGGTGGCCTACATGATCCCGGTCATCAACTACGGCGACCTCGCCACCGACGAGCACTGCGTTCGCTACGGCGCGACGCTGCTCGGGATGCCCGAAGCGGACTTCTACGACGCCGTCTGCCGCATGGCCGACGCGGTGGGCGCCGCGCCCGCGCCGCCGCCCGGCGGCCCTACGGAGCCGGCTTGAGCAATTTGCGGGCTTCCTCCCGGGTGGCGTCCGCGGCGGTCTTTTCCACCACCGTCCGCAACGCCTGCTGACGCTGGCTCTCCGGCACCGCCGGCATGGGCGCGCCGGCCAGCTTGACGATGGCGGCGCAGGCGTCCTCGGCCACGGCGGAATCCCCGGCCAACGTCACCAGCAAATCCAGCGCGCCGGGAACCGGCAGGGCGCCGAGGGCCGCGATGGCCTGGCGCTTTTCCTCGGGACGCTTGAGGAGCGGCCAGGCGTCCTTGATTTTGTCCGCTTTATCGCCGTCCTTGAGCTGTTTATTCCCCTGCAGATGCTGCAGGTAGCCGCGCAGCGCGAGCACCTGGTGGGCGGGCCGGGCGCCCGACCGGGCCAGGGCCAGGAGCGGCGCCGCAACGGCGTTGTCATCGGGCCAGTTGTTGGGCCAGGTGGAAAGCGTGCGGACGGCTTCGTCCCGCACTTCCGCCTCCGAATCCTGAACGGCGGCCTGGACGGCCGCGAGCGCCTCCGGCCCGCCGGCGGAGGCCAGGGCGTGCAGCGCGAGAATGCGCAGGGCGGGATCCTGGGCGCGCGCGAGGGGCTGGAGATGCGGCACGGTGCGCGCCCCCGCGCGGCTGCTGATGGCCAGCAGCGCCGCCTCGAGGTCAGCGCGCTCCGCCGGGTTCCGGGTCTGCTCCAGCAACCGCGCCAGATCCCCCGCCTGGGCGTCGCCGCCCAGGATGCCTATCGCCTGCGCGGCGGCGCGGCGTATCCCCGCCTCCGGCTCGGCGGCGGCGCGCACAATCTCGGGCAGGGCGCGCTCCATGTGCCGCTGCCCGGCCAGGGTGATGAGCACCTCGCGGTTTTTGCCGGTGGCGCTCCGTAAAAGCTCCAGCAGCGCCGAGTCCACTCCCGGGCCGGGCAGCCGGGCCAGGGCGGCCAGGGCGGCGGACGACAGCCCGGCGTCGGGATCGGCGGCCACCTTCAACAGCGTGGGCATGCTGCCGACACTGCCCAGGCGATCCAGGATGCCCACCGCGGTCAGGCGCAGCTTTTGCGGGCCGCGGCTGGCCGCGTCCAGCAGGGTGGGCATGGCGGCAGCGTCACCGCGATCGGCCAGCGCCAGCAACAGAAACGACTGGCGCTCCGGGCGGCAGCGCGCCAGTTCGGCGGCCAGCGCCTCGGTCACCGGGCGTCCGGGCAGCTCGCGGGCGGTGCGCAGGCCGATGCCGAAAAGGTCCGGATCCGGCGAGCGCAGTTGTTCGAGCAGCAACGGCAGGCCGGCGGATTGCCGCGCCAGAATGGCCCCCCGGATGGCTTCCCGCCGCCGCTGCGCGGGCACGGGGGCGGCGCGCACGGCATCGTAGAGCTTCACGGCGTCCGCGGCCTTGCCCCCGGCCAGCCGCCGCTCCGCCCCGAGGATGCACCCCTGGGCCACCGCCGGGCGAACCGCGTCCGGCGCGACCGCCAGAAACGACCGCAGCGCCCGCGTGGCTTTCCCGTTCCCGATGCGGCCCAGCGCCTCCGCCGCCGCCGCCGCCACGGCCGGATCCGCGCCCTTGAGCTTCTTCACCAGGCCGCCGACCGCCCGGGCGTCGCGGCGCACGGCGATGGAATTAATCACGCCGATGAGCAACTGGCCTTGCAGCGTGTCCAGGCCGCGCCGCAGGGCGGCCTCGGCCTCCGGGCCGGGGATGACCTCCAGGGGGATGCGCGCCCACGAGGCCAGGTGCGCGTCCGCCAGCAGCGGCGCCAGGGCCGGCACGGCGGCCGCGGTGCCGCAGAGGACTAATTGCTTGCACGCCCGCGCCTTCTCGGCGGGGGGGGCGTCGGATTGAAGCTGGCGGATCAACGCGCGCTCCTGGGCGGCGGCCTCCGGCGGCAGCGGGGCGGCCGGCGCCCGGCTGGCGGCCAGGACGAGACACCCCACGGCAAACAGCGGGGCGAGCCGCGCCGTTCGAAACGAGGAAAACAGGCTTGAACAGGTCATAGGTCTGAACTGAGGGAATGGTCTTTCCGGGTTAAGGTTGCTTACGCCGGCCACGGCTCGCGCAGGGCTTCCGAGCGGAGCCGGTTGGCCGCTTCGTCGCCGATGAACTCGTTTTTGACGGGGTCGTATTTGACCCGGCGGCCCAGGAACAGGGCGATGTTGGCCGCGTGACACGCGATGTGCGACTGGCAGGCCGCGTCGGCGTTGGCGCGGGTCTGCCCGCGCGACCGGACGGCGTCCAGAAAATCGCGGACGTGCAGGTTGGCGGGGTAGCCGGAGATTTTGGCTCCCTTGCCCGTGAGCAGCGCTTCGGTGCTGGCAACCATTTCCCCGTCGTCGCCCGTCTCGACCCAGCCCGTGTCGCCCTCGAAGCGGACCGGGCAGGTTCCCAGCTTGAGCCAGCCGTCGTTGCGCATGATCAGCTTCACGCCGTTGGCGTAGCGGGCATGCAACTGGGCGCCTTGCGGCTCATACTCGACCGGCGCGGTGCGATCGGCGTCGTTGGCCCATTGGCAGAGATCCACACAATGGGAACCCCATTCCAGGCAGCCGCCGCCGGTCAGCCCGCCGCCCTTCTCGAAGTTGAAGCCATCCAGCAGTTTCTTGTTGTAGGGCCGCCACGCGGCCGGGCCGAGATACAAATCCCAATCCACCTGCTCCTTGTCCGGCTCCGGCTCCGGCTCCAGCCAGCCGCTGGTCTCGGCCTTCAGCCCCCCCGGATGCGCATGCAGGGTCTGGAGCCGGCCAAGCTTGCCCCGCCGGGCCAGGTCCACCGCAAAAATGAAGTTCGGCAGGCTGCGCCGCTGGGTGCCGGCCTGAAAAACCCGGCCCGTGCGGCGGAACGTCTCCGCCAGCGCCAGGCTCTGGGCGATATTCCGGGTGCAGGGTTTCTCGCAATACACATCCTTGCCGGCCTCGGCGGCCAGGATCGAAGCGGTCCCATGCCAGTTCGGCCCGGTGGCGATCAGCACGGCGTCCAGGTCGGCGCGCGCGAGCAACTCGCGCAGATCGCGATACATGGCGCAATCCTGGTTGCCGTATTTGTTATCCGCCCGCTTTTTGATGGCCTCGCGCCGCGCGGCCTTGATATCGCAAATCGCCACAAACCGCACGTCCGGCTCCTCCATGAAACAGCCCAGCACATAATTCCCCCGGCTGCCGATGCCGATGGCGCCCAGCACGATCCGCTCGCTGGGCGCCACCCCGCCGTCCCGCCCCAGCACCGCCCCGCGCACCACTTGCGGCGCCGCCAGCAAAACGCCGGCCGGCAAGACCGCCTTCAGAAATCGGCGGCGGTTGAATTCCCACCCCGGGCCGGCCGGCCGCGCACGGGGCGGATTGAGCGAATGTTGCGTCTCTGCGGGGACAATGCGTTTCATGGTCATTCTCAGTTTCTTTCGGACACTACTCATGCAACCGCGCCAGTATGTCCCAAAGGCAGCCCCCTTGTCCATGCTGCTTTTCACGAAAAACCATCCCGCCCGGCCCGCGCGCTTGGGCCCGCGCCCCCCGTCGGCCCGCCGCCGCCGGGCGGCCTGGGCGCGCCGGCCGGAAAGCGGAACGGGCGTCCGCCGCGGGTTTGCTTTTTGGCTCGAATCCGGGCGCGGCTCTGCGATAATAAATCCGGGCATGAGCGAACTGGATACAATCCGCCGGAAAACCGGCTTCATCATTGATATGGACGGGGTGGTTTACCACGGCAACCACCTGTTGCCGGGCACCCGCGAATTCCTGGAATGGCTGCGCGTCCAGCGAAAAAAGTTCCTGTTCCTGACCAATAGCAGCCGCGGCACCCCGCGCGAGCTCAAGCAAAAGATGTCCCGCCTGGGCGTCAGCCTCGAAGAAGACCATTTCTATACCAGCGCCCAGGCAACCGCCGCCTTCCTCCGCACCCAACAACCCGGCGGCAGCGCCTTTGTGATCGGCGACGCCGGCCTGACCAACGCCTTATACCAGGCCGGCTTTACCCTGAACGACGTCAACCCGGACTACGTCGTCGTCGGCGAAAGCAGCAGCTACGACTACGACAAACTGACCCACGCCATCCGGCTGGTCTTGAAGGGCGCCCGGCTCATCGGCACCAACCCGGACCTGACCGGGCCAACGGACAAGGGCCTGGTCCCCGCCACCGGCGCGCTCATCTCCCCCATCGAACTCTGCACCGGGGCCAAAGCCTATTACATCGGCAAACCCAACCCCCTGATCATGCGCCACGCCCTGAAAGTCCTCGGCTGCCAGCGCGAGGAAACCGCCATCATCGGCGACCGCATGGACACCGACATCATCGCCGGCATCGAATCCGAAATCGAGACCGTGCTGGTCTTGAGCGGAGTCACCGCCCGGGAAGACCTGGGCAAATACGCCTACCGGCCACATCACGTCCTGCCCGAAGTCGGCGCCATCGTGCCCGGCTGAACCGGAACAATCCCGGCTCCGCCCCCATTCCCCCCTGGCCCGCGTAGCCCCCGGAGTTTTACCGGCGAAAGCCGCCCGGCATTCAATGGCCATGCCGCTGACTCCATCCCCCAGAAAATTCGAAAAAACAGCGGCCCGGGCAGTCGAGCTTGCCCAAACCGTAGCTCCGACAGACCCTTTATTTAGCAATTTCAACGGCATAGCCGCCGAATCCCGCCTTTTTCACCAATAAAATCAATGGTTTAAGTATAGAGAGGGATAGAATAAAGTCAGAATCCTGCCAACTTCCGCATACCCCGAACATACCTCGCATTCACCCTGCCCCTACGCCGTGTACAAGGGGTGTACAACGGATGCTCACCGGAAAAACATAGGATTTTAGCTAGTACACCTGATGGGCATCCCTTGTACACCCCTTGTACATGGCGTAAAAGCAGGGAAAAACCAAGGCATCTGGATGAAGGCGCACCCAGGCCGGAATAATTTGGGTTCCACCCGGATTCCATCCCTCCTCGCAATCGTAAATAGCTGATTTTACAGCCGAAAGGCAACGTGGATTCGACGGTTATATCGTGGAAATCGCGAGCCAAAAGGCCTGAGAAGGCTACGGCCTGGACGGCCATACCTCTCCAGATTCCGGTGAAATGACGCCAAGCCGTTGGATTTTCCAACTAAATCGCCCAAGCTTAAAGCACCATTAACGTTAACGCTCCGTCAAACTGTGCGCTGGAAGTCAAAAATTAACCAAAATATGTCATTTCCGCCCCGGCGCGCGGGCCTCCGGCCCGCTTTCAATGTTCTACAATCAGCAACGGGACTACAGTCTGTAGTCCAGCGAATTGCCCTTCCCCACAACCTCCCAATCCCGCCCGGATGCAAAAACAGTCAGGACTGCTCGTGCTGAGGGGCCAATCCAACCCGCTTTGTTGATAGGACGCTGAAAGCGGGCCAGAGGCCCGCGCGCCGGCGAATTGCCCTTCCCCACAACCTCCCAATCCCGCCCGGATGCAAAAACAGTCAGGACTGCTCGTGCTGAGGGGCCAATCCAACCCGCTTTGTTGATAGGACGCTGAAAGCGGGCCAGAGGCCCGCGCGCCGGCGGGTTGCCCTTCCCTACAACCTCCCAATCCCACCCAGATGCAAAAACAGTCAGGGTTGCTCGTGCCGAGGGGCCAATCCAACCCGCTTTGTTGATAGGACGCTGAAAGCGGGCCAGAGGCCCGCGCGCCGGCGGGTTGCTCCTGCAGTGCTTGCTTCCGGCGGGCGCTGTCAATCAGGATACGGCGCATCGCTTCGGTGGCGGCAGCGAAAAAACGGGCGCGGTTCTGATAGTTTGTATGCCCCGGGCCACTTCCGCGCAGCCACGCCTCATGCACCAGTGCGGTCGGCTGGAGGGGCTGGCCGGGCAGTTCGCGCGCCATCTTCGCTGCCGCGAGCTTGCGCAGCTCCGTATAGACCCGCGGCAGCAGTTGCGTGGCCGTTTGCGGATCGCCCCGTTAGGCCGCCTCCAGCACCCGGGCAATGTCACCCTTGCCCGGATTCTCACAGCAAGTATTTGGGATCGTAATTCACACCGTGCCTGGCCAGGAGTGCTTTCAACTCCTCCTTAAAGCTCCGCTTTCGATGATGCTCCTCCTGGTGCTCGATGTACCGGCTCACCGTCTCGCGCAAACTCGCGCTCACCGTGAAAAGCGAATACCCCTCCTGCCATTCAAATGCGCGCTCGTGCTGCGCCGCCGCCCAGACCGAAGTCGCCTTCTTGAGTTCGCGCACGAAGTCGGAAAGGCAATGCGTGGGCTTCAGCCCGATCAGCGCGTGGACAGGGTCCTGGACGCCGCCGACCTTCAACGGCACGCCCTCCAGTCCGCGCACGGTGCCGCCCAGATATTCGTGAAGGCGCGGGCGCCACTCCGGCCGAATGAACGGCCGGCGTTCCTTGGTGGAGCAGACCCAGTGATAATGCAGGCTATGGTAAGTGGAACCCATATCCGGACACTCCTCACCCCGCGTTCCCAGGCAATCGGTTTCAGCCCGCAGGGCTGACAGACGGTAGCCGGGGGTCGGTTCGGGCAACAGGAACCGACCACCGGACCCCGGGCGCACGCAATCCGCGCACCCCAAAGGGGTGCCAGAACTCTTCGACCAAACCCACATTGAGCAAAACCATCGCTCGGTCCCTTGGAGGTTCAGTCATTACCAGCCGCGGGTTCATCCGCACCCGGCACGCTGGCACCCCTCTGGGGTGCATCCCCCCTCGCGCCGCCGCTTCCCGGAGGCCGCCCCCCTCTCCCCCGCGACCTCCGGCTATCGTCTGCCAACCCTCCGGGTTGAGCTCCCATATTATCCCGTTGAAAGGGTTGTTAAGGGTGGAGGGGATGTCCCTGCCCGCGCCGTTGGGCACGATCCTGTTCCGTGGCGTCCTCTCGGCGCTCGGGATAGGCCGCGGAAACTTACGGGGGTAATGTGTGCATAAAGAGTTTGCGGCCCAGGCTTGTTCTTAATACGTTCGCCGCATGCTGGGTGAGACCCAAAAACTAATTCTACCTCACCGGCGCGGCGCTTCGCGGCTGCGGGCGCGCCCCAGGCAACCTTTTATTCACAGCCAATGAAAGACGCGTCCCAGCCCGGCTGCCCGGCGGCGGGGTTGTCGCGGGCCTGGTACGCAGCGCCCGTGGCGGAGTTTCGACGCCATGAGCCGGACCTTATAATTGGGCGACTGACGAGCAATAGCGATTTTACAGTGCTCCCCAATCAGAGGGAAGCGTGGCGGGTCCAGATAGACTTGCTGAAAAACTGCCTGGACGGATTGAACGGCCGGCTGTTTTTGGAGTTCAACATCCCGCGCATGGGCCGGAGGATTGACGCCGTGCTCCTGTTGGGTCCGATCATCTTTGTGATCGAGTTCAAAGTGGGGGAGCGTTCATTCACACAGGCCGCGGTGGAGCAGGTGTGGGATTATGCGCTGGATTTGAAAAATTTCCACGAGGCCAGTCATGCGGCGGCCATCGTTCCGATTCTTCTGGCGACCGAAGCCGCGGGAACGGAACGACCACAACTCCAGGCGGATGAAGACAAGGTTTATCGCCCGCTTCGAATTGACGCCGGCCGCCTGCGCGAGGTCGTGGACCTGGCCCAGCAAAAAATCGAGGGTGAACAGATCAATGAAGCGGACTGGTTGCGGGCGCCGTATCGTCCGACGCCAACGATCATCGAAGCGGCACGGGCTCTTTATGCCCAACATTCGGTCGAGGCGATTGCGCGTTATGACGCGGGCGCGCAAAACCTGCGGGTCACTTCGGCCCGGTTGGAGGAGTTGGTGGACGAGGCGAAGTCCCAGGGCCGAAAACTGGTTTGCTTCGTCACCGGGGTTCCGGGCGCCGGCAAGACCTTGGTGGGGCTGAATCTTGCCACCCAGCGCCGGGACCCGAATCAACCCACCCACGCGGTCTTTCTCTCGGGAAACCGGGCCTTGGTCGCCGTGCTGAGGGAGGCGCTTACCCGAGATGAAGTGGCGCGACAACGGCTCCAGGGAACCCGGGTTCGGAAGGGAAAGGTGGCGGAAAGCGTCAAGGCGTTCATTCAGAATGTTCATCATTTCCGTGACGACGCGTTGTTTGACCCCAGGCCCCCGAGCGAGCATGTCGCCATTTTCGACGAAGCGCAGCGCGCGTGGAACCAGCAGCAGACGGCCCATTTCATGCGCCAGAAGAAGAAACAAGCGGGATTCGATCAATCCGAGCCGGAGTTCCTGATTTCCTGCATGGACCGCCATCCGGATTGGGCCGCGGTCATCTGCCTGGTCGGCGGCGGCCAGGAAATCCACCGGGGAGAGGCTGGCCTTGATGCGTGGTTGAAAGCGGTCAATGCCAGGTTTCCGCATTGGCACCTGCACCTTTCGGCACGGCTTACGGATAGCGAATATGCAGCCGGCAAGGCGTTGGAAGTAATCGCTGGACGGGAGAACAGCCATTTCGATGACAGCCTCCACCTGGTCGTATCCATGCGATCGTTCCGGGCGGAAACCGTGTCGGCTTTTGTAAAGGCGTTGCTCGATTGCGAAAAGAAAGACGCGCGGGCGGCGCTGGCGCAATTTGCGAAACGATACCCGGTGGTGGTCACCCGCAATCTGGACAAAGCGAGGCAGTGGATCCGGGCGCGCGCCCGGGGAAGCGAGCGGTATGGCCTGGTGGCGTCGTCAAAAGCCCAGCGGCTGAAACCGCACGCCGTTGACATTCGTGTGGATGTTGACCCAGTCCATTGGTTTTTAAACAGCAAGGCGGATCCGCGGTCGAGCTACTACCTGGAAGATGCCGCCACCGAGTTTCAGGTGCAGGGCTTGGAGCTTGATTGGGCGTGTGTCACATGGGATGGCGATCTGCGGTTCACTGGCTCAGATTGGGGTTATTATGATTTCCGTGGCACCCGTTGGTGCAAGGTTCAAAACGATTTCAATCGCCGCTATCTCCGCAATGCGTACCGGGTCCTGCTGACCCGCGCGCGGCAGGGAATGATTATTTTTGTTCCGCCCGGGGATGGGAACGATCCGACGCGAGCGCCCGGATTCTACGACCCCACGTTCAATTACCTAACCGAGGTGGGGATTCCGGTTGTGGAGTAATTACTACCCGAAGGGGCGGCGCGCGGGCGGGGGTCAGGCCGGGGCGGGGGCGGGGTGGGTGTAGCGGCGGGCGAGTTCGCGGGTGGTGGAAAGGAGGCGCTGGCGCAGCTCGGGCGGGGCCAGGACGGTGGCGTGCGCGCCCCAGCTCAGGATGTATTGCTCGATTTCTTCGAGGCCGCTCAGGCGGAGGCGGAGCTGGGAGCGGCCATCGGGGAATTCCTTGATTTGCTGGCTGGGATGCCAGCGGCGGCCGCGCAGGATGTCGGTGAGCCAGGGGTCCATTTCGATGACGACGTGGTAGTCGCCCTGGCCGCTCATGATGCCGAGGCTGGCGGCGAAGTGCTGGCGGGGATTGAAGCCGGGGGGGATTTGGAATTTGTCGCGGGTGACGACGACGTCGCGCATGCGGCCCAGGACGAAGGTGCGGAGGGCGCGGCGCTGGAGGTCGTGGGCCAGGAGGTACCAGCGGTGGCTGAATTCGAACAGGTGGTAGGGGTGGACGCGGCGCGGTTCGGCGTGGCGCTGGCCGGGTTTGCGGTAGTGGAAGCGCAGGGCCAGGCGGTCGGTGAGGGCGCCGGTGACTTGCTCGAAGAGTTTGAGGTCGGCGTCTTCGGGCGCAAAGGGGCGAAGGGAGAGGACTTCGTCAAGGCTTTGCAGGGTGAAGCGTTCGTCGTCGTCGAGGCGGTCGGCGAAACGTTTGAAGGCCAATTCGAGGGGTTTTTCCAGGGCGGTGCCGCGGTAATGTTCGAGGGCTTTGTGGGCGACGCAGACGGCGAAGAGCTCGCGGGAGCTGACGGGGACGATGGGCAGGCCCGCGACGGGGGCGGTCAGGTAATAGCCGTGGCGCTGTTTGTCGTATTCGATGGGCAGTTCCAGGTCGTCGCGCATGCAGTCCAGGTCGCGCGCGACGGTGCGGGCGGAAATTTCGAGTTCGGCGGCGACGGTGGCGCAGTTGGGGTATTTGCCGTCCTGGAGGAGGCCGAGGATTTTCTTCATGCGGCCCAGGGCGCGGCGCTTCACGGGGCCGGGCTTGACGGGGCGGCGGCGGGGGGCCCGGGGAGCGCGGGCCGGGGACGACGAACGCGGTTCAGCTTTCATGGCGGGCAGCATAGCAGAGGGGGTCTGACATTTGGAGGGGGAGACCGGAAATAATTTGCGGGCCGGCGGACGGGGCGCGGGGGGTCGGGGGGGAGCGCGCCGGGAGCGGGGCCGGCGCCGGCCCCGCCGGGAGCCGTCCGGGGGGATGGCAAAATGTGAATAACTTTGGGAAAAACATTTGCCGGCCTACCCCCGTATTTGTCAGAGGGGCGGTTGTAGAGTGCTGGACAAATGAACAGTTCCAGACCAAAACCGATGGGGACGCCGGTGAATGCGTCCCAGGAAGCGGCGGCGGCGCCGGAGTGGTGGACCGCGCTGCCGGCGGGGGAGCGGCAGTTTCTGCGGCGGCTGGCGCGGCTGGTGCGCGCCGCCCGGCGGAGCCGCGCGCCGGAGGTGGCCCGGGCGGCGGCGAAATGGGAGCGGGCGCTGGCGTGCTTTATCAAGGTGCGGCTGCGGCACGAGCGGCGGGGGGGAGGCCGCGCGCATTGAAGCCCGCGGATTGCCGGGATGGCAGCGACGGTTCCAACGGAGGCGCTCACGCGGTATCTCGCGGCGACGCCGCAGCAGCAGGAGGTCATTGACCGCTTCCTGCGGCGGGGCGCGCCCGCGTCCGGCGCCGGGCCGCGGGGCGGGGCGCGGGATGAGGTGCGGGAGGCGCTGCGGCGGATCGAGCAAAAGGTGGACGCGGTGAAAGCGCGGCTGGAGGGCGGCGCGGCGGCGCCGGAGGCCCCGGCGAGCGCGGGCGAGGCGGAGCGGGTGTTTCTCCTGCTGCAACGGCTGGAGGGCGAGCCGAAGCAGCGAAAGGCGCCGCTGCCGCTGGTGTTCCGGTTGCTGGTGTTGCGGGGATTGTCGCAGCGGGCGGCGGCGGCGCGATGCGGGTGCGCGGAGTCGTTGATTTCGGCGCGGGCGGCGGCGCTGGAGCGGGCGTTTGGGTTGAGCCTCGAACGGCTGCGAGCGTATGCGTCCGCGCTGGTGGAAATGGAAACCGCGGTCAAGGGCGGCCGGACGCGGCGCAAGCGCGACGGACAGCCAGATGATTTTGCGCACGGGGACGAAGCGGCGGAAGGCGGCGAAGCTGAGGAGGATGAGGGAGGATGTCCAGACGCCGCGTGAGAGCACGCGGCCTCCGCACCGGCCTGCCACCGCCAACCCCAAAAAATTGCCCTTGCGCGAAGCCTCCCCGCCCGCCAGCCTTCCCGTATTACCTCGGGGCGGACTTCCTGCCCAAGGAGTGGCGGGAAGCCGAATCGCCTTCGGGCCGTAATAGGCAGACAATTAAAACAACAATTAGAGAGAACAGACGTTATGAAAATACTATCTGCTCCGCGTACGGGCAGCCTGGGCGCGGAAACTTACTACCAGTCCCCGTTCGGCGTGTGCGCCCGGCGGCGCACCGTTCCCCGGGACCGGCCTTCTAACCGCAAAGCGGCCGCACGGTCGTACTTCGGGATCTCCTCGCGGGAGTGGGGACTCAAGCTCACCGAAGCGCAGCGCGAGCGTTGGAACGCCGCGGCGCTGCACGTTCCCAGCCGGCCCTGGATGGGGCAATACTCCCACCTGAGTGGGCAACAGTTTTGCGTCCAGATCAACAGCACCCTGCGGGGGCTGGGTCTGGCGCCGGTGGAGGAACCGCCCGCCCCGGTGGTCTTCGGCCCCAATCCCGTCACCGGACTGGAGATCGTCAATGACGCGGAAGACGGAGTTCGGCTGCGGCTGAATGTCGGGGCCACCCATGAAGACATTATGGTCTTTGGGCAGCCGCCGTGCAGCGCGGGCCGGATGAAACCCCGCCGTGCCTATTACCTGGGCCTGTTGGGCCCAAGCCAGAACGGGCAAAGCGACATCACGGACCTCTATACCGCCCGGTTTGGGCGGCCCGCCCCGGGGCAGAAGGTATTTATCGCCGTGGTTCAGACCCGGAACGGCTGGAAAGGCCAAAGCCGGGTTCACAACGCCATCGTCCCGCCGCCGCCGATGTTGAAATCTCAGCAAGCGGCTGAAACGGCAAGGGTTAAGAAATCGAAGCCCGCCGCCGCCCCGGCCTCCACCGCCGCCCACAAGACCGTTCCTTCTCCGTCCTTTCAAGCCATGTACAAGGGGAGTACATCGGAAGCCCGACAGGAGCACATGGAAAATAAGCATGAGCCCCCTTTGAGCCTCCTTTGTACCCCCGTTGTACACGGCCTAATGGGAGCGTTAGGCTGGCTGGGGCGGGTGGGGCGGGTTTGGGCGCGGGCCTGAGCCGGAATGGAGGGATGGACGGCTTGCGGATGATGTAAAAGGACGTTCCAAGGCGGGAGGGAGAGGACGAGAGCGTTCGGCATGTCCGGAACGGGGGGCTGGGTGTTGTCGCGTGCCGTGGTTTTTCGGCGGGATGGGGCCACGGCTGGCGGGGAAATTTCCCCACCCGGGCGGGAGCCGCCGCAAGGCGACTGCTTACGCGGTCCTCTGGGTTAGGCGGCCACTTTGAATTGATAGACGCTTTTGCCCCAGCCCACCCAACCCGGAAAGCGGCTTTGGGTTTGGGGAAATCGTTTCCCCCGCAGCTATCGCAACCCGGGCGCCGATAACCCAAGGCTCTGCCGGGGAGCGGGGGGGGCGCTGAATTATTCTCGCAACGGGGCGGCCGGCCAGTGCATACTGGGGGGCATGGTGCGCCTGGATCAAGCACTGGTCGAGCGTGGTTTCTGCCCGAGCCGGGAGAAAGCCAAGCGCGCGATCATGGCGGGGCAAGTCCGGATTAACGATCGTCCCGGACGCAAGCCCAGCGATTCCGTTCAGCCCGCCGACCAGCTTTCCGTGCTCGCGCCGGAGAAATACGTCAGCCGCGGCGGCTACAAGCTGGAACACGCGCTGGAGCATTTTCAGGTGGACGTGGCCGGGCAGGTGGCCGTTGATTTGGGCGCGGCCACCGGCGGTTTTACCGACTGCCTGTTGCAGCGCGGCGCGGCGCGGGTGTATGCCGTGGATGTCGGCCAGGGGCAGTTCGCCTGGAAATTGCGGCACGACCCGCGGGTGGTGCTCCTGGAGCGGACGAATGCGCGCGATTTGGCGCCGGCGAAGCTCCCGCCGCCGTTTGCCGCCGCGCACCTGGTGGCGATTGATTGCTCCTTCATTTCCCTGCGGAAGATTTTGCCGGCGGCGGTGTCCCTGCTCGGGCCGGGCGGCAAAATAGTGGCGCTGATCAAGCCGCAATTCGAGGCCGGCAAGACGGAGGCGGACCGGGGCGCCGGGGTGATCCGCGACGCGGCCATTCACGAGCGCGTCGTGCGCGAGCTGCAGGAGTTTGCGGCGGCCCGCCTGGGCGCGCGCTGGCGCGGCGTCACCGAATCGCCCCTGCTGGGGCCGGCGGGCAACAAGGAGTTTTTGGCGTTGATGGAAACCCCATGAAACCGTCCGGAGACAGGATTCAGCGTGTCGGCCTGATTGGGAACGCCCGGAAGGCCGCCAGCGGCGTCACCGTGCAGCGGGCGGCGCGGCTGATTGCCGCCGCCGGCCGGCAGGTTTGCACCGACGCGGCGACCGCCCGCAGCGTCCGCCTGGCCGCGGCCGTTTATCCCGACCCGGCGGCCCTGGCGCGCCAGGTGGATTTGCTGATGGTCTTTGGCGGGGACGGGACCATGCTCCGGGCGGTGCGGGAGATTGCCGGCTCGCGCACCCCCGTGCTCGGGGTCAACGTGGGCGGCCTGGGCTTCCTGACCGCCGTGCCGTCGGCGCGCCTGGCCACGGCGCTGCGGGAGCTGTGGGCGGGCCAGTTTAATTTTGAAGCGCGCGCGCTGCTCCAGGCGTCCGGCCACTGCGACGGGCAATGGCAGGAGGCCACCGCCCTTAATGACATTGTCATTAGCCGCGGCATTGCCTCCCGCCTGATCGAGCTGGATGTCAGCGTGGACGGCGCGCCGCTTACGCGCTACCGCTGCGACGGCCTCATCGTCAGCTCGCCGACCGGCTCCACCGCGTATTCGCTGGCGTCCGGGGGGGCCGTGGTTTTCCCCACCGCCGAGGTGTTTGCCCTCACCCCGATCTGCCCGCACACGCTGTCCAACCGTTCCCTGATCCTGCCCTTAACCGCGACCATGGAGGTCAAAGTCATCAGTCCCAGGCCGGCGACCATTTTGAGCTCGGATGGGGAGGTGGTCAGCGAATTGGCGGCCGGCGACCGGATTACCATCCGGCGCAGCCGGCGGACGGTGCGTTTGCTGCACCTGGCCGGGAGTTCGTTTTGCGAAACCCTGCGCTGCAAACTGCATTGGCGGGGGGCCAGCCTGTGACGCGGCTTCGCGATATTGCGCGGCAGGCGGGCGTGGCGGCCAACACCGTCTCCAAGGCCCTGCGGGATGCGCCGGATCTTTCCCCGGCGACCAAGGCGCGCATCAGGCTTCTGGCGCAGCAGTTGGGTTATGTGCCGGATTCCGCAGCCCGGACCCTGCGCACGCGCCGCACCAAGCTCTTCGGGCTGGTCATTTCGTCCATGACCAACCCCATTTATTCCCGCGTGGTCCTCGCCATCGAGGAGGGCGCGCACGAGATGGGGTATGATGTGCTGTTTGCCCATACCCTCAACATCCCGGAGCGGGAGGAGGCCTGCATCCGGCAGATGCTTTCCCGGCGGGTGGACGGCTTGTTTATCGCCCCGGTGTATCGCCTGGCCAGCGAAGTGCGCATTTACCAGGAGGTGCTGGCCCGCCGCGTGCCCACCGTCGTGCTCGGCCACACCACGCCCTTTTGCAACCAGTTTATCAACGTCGAGACGGACGACCTGCAGGCCAGCTACACCGTCACCCGCCATTTGCTCAAGCTGGGGCATCGCCGCATTGCCTTCCTGGGCGGGCCGCCCGCCACGCCCTGGACGCAGGAACGCCTCGAGGGCTACCGCCAGGCCTTGCGGGAAGCCAACCTGGAAGAGGATGACAAACTCATCTTCACCGCGGGCCGCACCCTTGAAGAAGGCGCCGCCGCCGCGCGGCAAATCCTGGCCGAAGACTCCGACATCACCGCGGTGCAGGCGGTGAACGACCTCGTGGCGGCGGGCTGCGCGGAGGCGTTTCTGGAGGAGGGCTTCCAAATCCCCCGGGATGTCTCGATCGCCGGGTTCGGGAACATTCTGCTCGGGGCGCATTTCCGCACGCCGCTGACGACGACCCGGCAGCCCAAGTTCCGCCTGGGCCGCGCGGCGGTGCGCACCATGCGCGAGTTGCTGCTCGGCCGCCAGCCTGAATCCAGCCGATTGCCCGCCGAACTCATTGTCCGCGCCAGTACTGGCACTCCGCCTGCTGCCCGTCAACTCAGACTGCTGAAATAACAGACTGAGATTCAATCGCATGAGAAAGGCGTTAGCCATTGCGCTCGTGGGGTTGGGCGTCGGCGGCGTCATTTGGGTGGCCAAAGGCTGGGCCCTCAAAGGCCCCGAGTCCAAAACCGCCAGATTTAACGCGGAAGCGGATAACCTGATCCTGGGGCTCCAGCAATACCGGGAATTTGTCGGCAGCTATCCGGCCGGCAACAATATCGCCATCGCCAGGGCCCTGCTGGGCCAGACCGACAAGAAAGTGCTGATTCTCGCCGTGCGCAAAAGCGACCTGAACGAGAAGGGCGAAATCCTGGATCCCTGGGGCACCCCGGTGCGGTTCTTCTTTTCGGAAAACGAAGTCATGATTCGCTCCGCCGGCCCCAACCGGATCTGGGAGGACAGCGCCGTTTCAAACTCCGACGACCTTTACCGAACCGCGCCGATGGAACGGTGACGGGCCGGCCCGCGCCGCATCCTTTCGCCTTGCCCCGCCGCCGTCGCGGGCCCGGGAACGGCCGTTTCCCGGCCGGGAGGCGCCCCGCTCGATCGAGCGCGCCGGGATATTTTTGGGCTTTGCATTTCCACGGATGGCGTTACACTTAAAGGACTTTTATGGCAAAACAACACCAATACCAGTTCTGTTTCGGTCCCTGGAATATCAGCGAAGGTCAGGATCCCTACGGCCCCCCGACCCGGCCTGCGCAGACGTTCGATTGGAAACTCAAGCAACTCAAGAAGTCGGGCTTTGACGCCATGATGTTTCATGACGACGACGCGGTGCCTGATATTGACGGGAAGTCCGACGCGCAAGTGCGCAAGGAAGCCAGGGAGCTGAAGCAAAAGCTGGCGGACGCCGGCGTGGTGGCGGAAATGGTCGCGCCGCGATTGTGGTTCAGCCCCAAGACGATTGACGGCGCCTATACGAGCAACGATCCGAAGAGCCGGCAGTATGCCATTGAGCGCACGCTGCGCTGCATTGACGTGGCCAATTACCTGGGCACCAAGCTGATTGTGCTCTGGCTGGCGCGCGAAGGGACGTATCTGCGCGAGGCCAAGGACGGGCGGCGGAGCATTGAATGGCTCGTTCAGGCCCTGGACAAAATGCTGGCGTATGACCGGTCCATCCGCATTTCCATCGAGCCCAAGCCCAATGAGCCGATGGATCACGCGTACGTGCCGACGATTGGGCATGCGCTGGCCCTGGCGCAGTTGACGCGCGATCCCAAGCGGGTGGGCTGCCTGATTGAATCGGCGCACGCGATCCTGGCGGGGCTGGATCCGGCGGATGAAATTGATTTTGCGATGGCCTTCGGCAAGCTCTGGTCGCTGCACCTGAATGACCAGAACGGGCTCAAGTTCGACCAGGACAAGCCGTTTGGCAGCAACAACCTCCGCGTGGCGTTCAACCAGGTTCGCGCCCTGGAGCGGGGCGGCTACGGCAAGCGCGGCGAATACGTCTGCTTCGACGTGCATCCGTTCCGCACCACCAAAGTCGAGCACTGGCTGGCGCACCTGGTCAACAGCCGCCGCACGTTCCTGCGGCTGGTGCAGAAGGCGCGCACGTTTGACGAGAAGGCCGCCCGGCAGTTGGTGGCCGACCGCAACCACGCCGCGCTCGACCAGATGGTGCTCGAACACCTGATGGGCAAATAACGCCGGCGTCCAGCCGCGTTTGCCCGGCGCGGGTTTCCAGCGCGGCGGGCGGCGCGGCGCCGGTGGGCGCGCTTGTGCTTTCCGAACTCACCCGCCAGCTGGCTGCCGCCCGGGCCTTGACGGACGCCGAGGTCCGCCAGGCGGTGGCGGTGCTGGTGGACGAAGCGGTGCCGGCGGAGCCGAAGGCCGAGTTCCTGATCCAACTGGCCCGCAAAGGGGAGACGGTCGCGGAGATTACCGCGTTTGCCCGCGAGCTGCGCCGCCGCTCGCGGCAGCCGGTCCTGGGGGCGGACCTGCGCGACCGGCCGCTGCTGGACGTGGTGGGCACGGGCGGCGACCGGTTGAGCACGTTTAATATTTCGACGACCGTGGGCCTGATCGCGGCGGCGGCGGGCGTGCGCGTGGTCAAGCATGGCAACCGGGCCAGCACGTCGCTCGTCGGCAGCGCGGATGTCATGGAGTCGCTCGGCCTTCCGTTTGACCTGGAGCCGGAGGCCGCGGTGGAGCGGCTCCGCGCGCAGGGCTTTGCCTTCTTTTTCGCGCCCCGCTACCACCCCGCCTTCCGGCATATTGTCCCGGCGCGCAAACTCTGCGCCGCCCGGGACCAGAGCACGATCTTTAACTTCCTGGGGCCGCTGTTGAACCCCGCCGCGCCGACGGCGGCGCTCATCGGGGTTCCGCGGCCGGATTTGTGCGAGCCGCTGGCGCGGGTGCTCCAGTCGCTCGGCGTGCGCCGGGCCATGGTCGTTTGCGGCGCGGTGGTGGACGGGGGCAGCGCGGTCCGCTACCTGGACGAGCTTTCGCCGCTGGGCCCCACCGCGGTGGCGGAGTTTTCGCCGGGCACGGCGCCGGTCTGCGCGACGGTGGCGCCCGGGGAGTTTCCGTTGCAGCCGGCGGTGCTGGCGGACTTGCGCGGCGGCGACCGGGAGGTCAACGCGGCAATCATTCGCCGCGTGTTGAGCGGGGAAGAGCGGGGCCCGAAGCGGGACGCGGTTTTGCTCAATGCCGCCGCGGCGTTGTTCGTGGCCGACCGGGCGCGTTCGCTGGCGGAAGGCTGGGAGCTGGCGGCGCAAACGATTGACAGCGGGCAGGCGGCGGCGAAGCTGGCGGAATTGCAGCAGCCTCCCGCCGGGGAGCGGGCCGGCGCGCGCGCGCCCTGATGTTGGGGCGGCCCGGACGCGCGGGGAGCGCGCGCGGCGAGGCGTTCCCCCGGCGGCGGATTACAAAACCAGGCAGTTTTTGCACTTGGCGAGGTTCCCCGGCTGGTATAAAAGGACGGCATGTATAAAATCATCGGCAAGGATGGACAGACCTACGGCCCGGCCAGTGTGGAGCAACTGCGGATTTGGATGGCCGAGAATCGCGTGAACGCCCAGACCCTCGTGCAGGCTGAAGGCGCGCCAGACTGGAAACCGCTGGGCGAATGGCCGGAGCTGGCGGCGCACTTGAAATCGCCCCCGGTGATGGGGCCGCCGCCGTCTTATGCGTCCGCGCCGGGGGCGGCCAGCAAGATTCCGGCCGGCATCTGCGGCCTCCTGCTGGGCTCGCTGGGGATTCACAAATTCCTCCTGGGCTACCAGCGCGCGGGATTGATCATGCTGCTTGTCACCGTGCTGACTTGCGGCGTTGGCGCCTGCGTCATGGGGGTTATTGGTTTAATCGAGGGGATTATTTATTTGTGCAAGCCCGATGAAGAGTTCGTGCGGATTTATGTGACCGGGCGGAGGGAGTGGTTCTAAGCTGCGCTGCCTGGGCGGCGGTGATTTATGTATCGGATTATTGGATCGGATGGCAGGACGTACGGGCCGGCGACGGCAGATCAACTGCGGGAGTGGATTGCCGAAGGCCGGGCCGATGCGCAAACCCAGGTCTGGACGGAGGGCGCGAGTCAATGGCGTCCGCTGGCGGAGTACGCGGAGTTTGCCCCGCTGCTGGCGATGCGGCCGCCGTCGCTGGCCGCGCCGGGGACGGCTTGTTCCGCCGCGCGGCCCCCGTCTCCTTCGCTGGCCACGGCCAGCCTGGTGATGGGGCTTCTCTCGCTCACCTGCGGTTTGTGTTGTTGCTATGGTCTGCCTTTTAACCTGTTGGGGATCGTGTTTGCGCTGGTGGCGCTGGCGCAAATGCGGCATCAACCGTGGCCGCGCGCGGGCCGGGGGCAGGCCATTGCGGGGCTGGTGCTTTCCCTTTTGAGCCTGGCGCTGGGAGCATTTTTGGGGGTGCTTAGCTGCGCGATAAACGCCCCCGAAATCCTGCGGCACCTGGATTGCTGGTGATATGTCCGAACCGGCAAACTCTTCCCGGGAGGTTTGGCGCGTCGGCGGGGCGTTGACCGCTTTGGTGGTTGTCGTGGCTGGCGCGATGTTGTTCTGGTTTGACCCGAGCGAGTTTCACTTCTACCCGGTGTGTTTTTTCCATCGCACCACCGGACTGCTTTGCCCCGGCTGCGGCGGCTTGCGCGCGCTGCACCAACTGCTCCACGGGCACGTGGCGGCGGCGTTTCGTTTTAACCCGATGCTGGTTTTGTCCTTGCCTCTGGCGGCGGGTTTGGCCCTCCGGTATGGGTGGCAAAAGGCGTGGCGGCAGCCGGGGTGGAGCGGGCCGCGTTCGGGCTGGCTCTGGCTGTTGCTGGCGGTGTGGCTGGCGGTCGGCCTGCTGCGGAATATGCCGGGCGCGCTGTTTGCGATGCTGCGGCCATGAATCCCTTGTCGCGAAAAGCTGGCGGCCCGCCCGGCTTTCGATTAAAACCAGCTTAACCAGTCCATCACGAAAGGAACGAAATGATGTATAAAATCATCGGCGCGGACCAAAAGGAATATGGCCCCGTTTCAGCCGAACAGTTGCGTCAGTGGCTCGCGGAAGGGCGCGCCAACGCGCAAACACCGGTGCAGGCGGCGGGGACGGCAGGGTGGAAGCCCCTGGCCGCATATCCTGAATTTGCGGCCCTGTTGCCCGCTGACGCCCTGGCGGCGGCCACGCCTCCGGGTTATGACGCCCCCCGCGGGCTGCCGGAAGATATTTTTGCGCGCGACTACGACCTGGACATCGGGGGTTGTCTCGGTCGCGCGTTGGAGTTGCTGAAAGGAAACTTCGCCCTGGTGGCGGGCGGCGTTGCCGTTTATTTATTCAGCCATATAGCCATAAGCGGGCTGGCGCTGCTCTGCCCGATACTCTTCAGCCGGCTGACGCAGACACCCTTCGTGGAGATTGCAGGCAACCTGGTAAGCCTCGTTATCACCGGCCCACTGACGGGGGGTGTTTTCTACTTTTTGCTGAAGAATATCCGGCGGCAGCCGACAGGGATCGGCGATGTCTTTGCCGGGTTCCGCCGGGCGTTTGGCCAACTGCTGCTGGGCTCTATGGTAATGATAATCCTGATTTACCTGGCAATGCTGCCCGGGGTGGCGCTGATGGTCTGGCCGCTACTGGCCATGGCAGGCCAGCAGGCCGTTGCGGCGGGGCCAATCCTCGTGGCTTTGTTGGGTTTTATCTCTCTGATAGTCCCGGCCATTTATCTGTCGGTCAGTTGGACGTTTTTGCTGCCGCTCATCATTGACCGGCAAATGAAGTTTGGGCCGGCGATGAAGGCCAGCCGGCGAATGGTGGGCAAGCATTGGTGGCAGGTCTTTGGGCTTGTCGTGGTGTGCGGGCTGATCTATGTAGTTGGGTTCCTGTTCTGCGGCGTGGGCATCTTTTTAACTCTGCCCATCTCTCTGGGCGCGATCATGTATGCGTATGAGAGCATCTTTTCCCCGCCCGCCGCGCCCGCCGCTTAACCGCGCTGCCGCCCGCAACGCCACGCTGCTTAATCTGTGCGCCACGCCGGGATTGGGCTCGCTCATTGCCGGGCGGCGCGCGGCGGGCCTGGGGCAGCTTCTTCTGGCGATTGCCGGCTTCGGGGCGGTCTGTGGCTGGTTTGTGCTGCTGGCCTGGCAAATCTATAACGCGGCCACCCGGGGCGCCGAACTTCGGCCCACCAGTTGGCTGGGCGGCACGGGGGCGGCCCTCTTTGCCCTGGCTTGGATCTGGTCGTTGTTTACCAGCCTCAGTCTCTTGCGCGAGGCGCGCGCCAATGAGCCGGGCGCCGGGCAGCCGCCACCGCTTTGAGGCGGTGCGGGGGGATGGCCTTCGGTGCGGGCGCTTACTGGTTGATGTGCACCACTTTGGCCGGCGGGAAGCCGTTGAACCAGGTGGAGGAGGCGTGGCTGTAGGCGCCGATGTTTTTGCTGTAGAGCAGGTCGCCGAGTTCGAGGTTGGCGGGAAGATGCTCGGCCAGCGAGACCACGTCCAGGGCGTCGCAGGTGGGGCCAAACACCGAGCAGATCTGGGGCGTGCCTCCTTTGAAGGCCTGGAGCGGGTATTGGCAGTGATCGAAGAGGACGCCGGAGAACGTATGATAGACCCCGTCGTTGATGTAGTAGCAGAGCTTGCCGTTGCGCACCGCCTTGCCGATGATCTGGGAGATGGCGACGGCGGCGGTGGCCACCAGGAAACGGCCCGGCTCGGCAAGGATTTGGATGTCTTGCGGGAAGAGGCGGTCGAGCTCGCTGTTGATGATGCCGGCCAACTCGGCGAACGGTTTGACGGTGGCATCATACGGCACGGGGAAGCCGCCGCCGATGTCCACCAGGTTCATCCGGGTATAGCCGCGGTCGCGGGCTTCCTGGAATACGTTGGCGGCGAGATTGAGGGCGGCCACGTAGTTCTCGAAGTTGGTGGCCTGGCTGCCCACATGGAAGCTCAGTCCCTCGACCTTCAGGCCGGCCTTGTCCGCGGCCAGGATGAGGTCCACCGCCTCGCCCGGGGCCGCGCCGAACTTGGTGGATAATTCCACCACCGACCCGGTATTGGGCACCCAGAGCCGCAACACCAGGCCCGCGTGCGGCGCATAGTTCCTGATCTTGCCGATTTCCTCCGCGTTGTCAAAGGTGACCAGCGGTTTATACGGGTCCAGCTCGCGCAGGGTCTCGTTGGCCTTGATTGGGTTGGCGTAGATGATTTTGTCCCAAATCCAGGCCTGGCGTTCCGGCTCGGGCAGGTGTTCGATGTATTGGTGGACGATGCGGAACTCGGGCATCGAGGCCACGTCAAAACCGGCGCCGGCTTCGTAGAAGGTCTTGACGATGGCCGGGTCGGGATTGGCTTTGACGGCGTAGTAAACTTGCACGCGCGGGAGGCCTTGCTTGAACTGCGCGTAATTGCGCCGCAGTTCGTCGTGATCCACCACAAACAGCGGGGTTCCGTGCTGCCGGGCCAGGTGCTGGAGTTGGTCTAAGCTAACCATATCAGTCGTTCAGATTCGTCAGGTCGGGGGTGGGCGGCGGCGGGCGGGGCGGGCGGGCCGGGGAGGGCGGAACTCGCCGTTCAGCGCGCGCCATTGTCAAACGTCAGGTAGGTGTATTCTTTGAGGACGGCCTCGTATTGATCGAGCAGCGCCATGCCCTCGCTGGGTTTGACGCGATCCTCCCGCACGGCCTGGTCCACTTGCGCTTTCATCAGGCGGGCCAGGTCCGGCTCGAAATACTGCACGTCCTGCAGGATTTGGCCGATGGAGCTGCCGGCAATGATTTCCTCGATGTAATAGCCGCAGGGCTCGTCGGGATCGAGGAAGACGTGAATCTCGTTGACGCGGCCGAACAGGTTGTGCAGGTCGCCCATGATGTCCTGGTAGGCGCCCACGAGAAACACGCCGAGGTAGTAGGGCTCGCCGGGGCGCAGTTCGTGCAGCGGCAGGGTTGGGCGGTAAGCCTTGCCGCCGATGAACGAGTCCACCTTGCCCTCGGAGTCGCAGGTGATGTCCACCAGCGAGGCTTCGCGGGTGGGCTCCTCGCCCAGGCGATGGATGGGAACGATGGGGAACAACTGGTTCAAAGCCCAGTTATCGAGCAGCGATTGGAACAGCGAGAAGTTGCAGATGTATTGGTCGGCCAGCGCCACGGTCAGTTGCTCGAGTTCCTGGGGCAGGTCGCCCTCCTCCTGGCGGCACAGCTCGCCCAACTCCCGGCAGATTTCCCAAAACAGCGTCTCCACCAGCGCCTTGTCGGCCAGGCTGAGATAGCCCAGGGCGAACAACTGCTGGGCTTGCTCCTTGCGTTCGAGCGCGTCGTGGTAGGCCTCGAGCCGGCCGAGCGTGGGCAGCTTCTTCTGGATGCGCCGCAGTTGCCGCACGAGGGCATGGGCGCCGCCGTTTTTGCCCGGCGGCGGCTCCACCGCCAGGCGCGGCTTCTCCAGGGCGGCAAACGCCTCGATGACCAGCACCGAATGGTGCGCCACCACCGCGCGCCCGCTTTCGCTGACCAGGTTCGGATGCGCGACCTGCTCCGCGTTGCACACCTCGGCCACGGCGGTGACCACGGTATTGGTGTATTCCTGCAGGGTGTAGTTGGCGGATGAATCCTCCGAGGTGCGCGAACCGTCGTAGTCCACCGCCAGGCCGCCGCCGACATCGAGAAAGGTGATGGGGCAGCCCTCCTGGCGCAGCTTGGCGTAAAACCGCGCGCCCTCGTTCACCGCGCGTTTGATGGCGCGAATATTGGGAATCTGCGAGCCGATGTGGAAGTGCAGAAGCTGGAAGGCGTCCAGCAGGCTCTCCCGCCGGAGCAGCTCCACCGCCGCCACCAGTTCGGCGGTGGACAGGCCGAACTTGGCGTTTTCCCCGCCGGACTGGTCCCACTTGCCGCCGCCGCGCGTCTGGAGGCGCACCCGCAGGCCGAGCGCCGGCGCGACTCCCGCCGCGCGGGCCGCCGCCAGGATGATTGGCAGCTCGGCAAACTTCTCAACCACCAGGATGATATTCTTGCCAATGCGCCGCCCCATCAGCGCGGTGCGGATGAAGACGTCGTCCTTGTAGCCATTGGCCACGATCAACTGCTCGGCGCCCGCTGTCAGCGCCATGGCCGCGCACAGTTCCCCCTTGCTGCCCACCTCCAGACCGTAGTGATAGGGTTTGCCCGCGTCGAGGATCTCCTCCACCACCTCGCGCAACTGGTTGACCTTGACGGGAAACACGCCCTGGTAGCGGCCCTGGTATTCCGCCGCCGCGATGGCGCGCTGAAAGCTCTCGTTCAATTCCACCACGCGGTCGCGCAGGACATCCTGAAACCGCACCAGCATGGGAAAGCGCAGCCCGCGCGCCCGCGCCTGCTGGATCAGTTCATACATGTCCACCTCGCCGCCCGCGTCGCGCCGCGGCGTGACGGCGACGTGCCCGGCGGCATTGATGTCGAAGTATTTCGCGCCCCAGCGGCGAATCTGGTAGGTCTTCAGCGCGCTTTTCTTGTCCCACGGCGCGGGGGCGGGCGCGGGCGGGGGCGGCGCGGCGGGGATGGCCAGCAGCGGGATCTGCTCTGCCGCCGCCGCGGCCACGGAACTTTCGTCAGGCGTGGTGCTTGGCATATTCGCGCTTGAGTCGCTCCACCATTTCGGGCAGGCGGTCGTACAGCCGTTTCAGCCGGCGCGGCCGGTGTTTGGCCAGCGCATAATGCGTCAGCAGCGGCAGCGCCACCGTGGTATCGAGGTAGCACACAATCGCGTCCGGCAACTGCTGCGGCTGGACCTTGCCCCAGGTGACGGCCTCATTGGGGGTGGCGCCGGAAAGGCCGCCCGTATCCGGGCGCGCATCGGTGATTTGCAGAAAGTAGTCATGCCCGCTGACCTTCGCGCCGACGACTTCCTGAATCTGCGGCTCGGTTTGCAGGAGAAAGTTCTTCGGGGAACCGCCGCCGACCAGCACCGCGGCCGTCTGGTGGCCGGCCTGCTGGGTCGCCAGCACGATGGCGGTGGACTCGTTGACGTCAATGCTGGGGTTGATGCGCAGGCGGTTGCCGGCCAGTTCCTCCCCGGCCACGTTCATGCCGATGGTGGAATCGCCCGGCGACGGGCAGAAGCAGGGCACGCCCGCGCGATACGCGGCGGCCAGCATGGAGGCGTTGCGCACCCCGGTCTGGCGCTCCAGCTCGGCATAATAGCGCCCCAGCCGGTAGTGCAGCTCGGCGGTGCCCATCTCCTTCTGAAACTCCGGCTGCTGCAAAATCCGGCGCAAGACATCGTCCGTGCGCATCAGCACGTCGTTATAGTCCAGGAGAATATCATAAATGCGCACCACCCCGCAGCGCCGCAGCTCGGGATCGGTCAGGAAGGGCGACCCGCGATACAGCGGCAGGTTCATCGCGTGGTGCATATCGTGATAGAGGTTGGCCCCCGTCGAGACAATCCAATCCACAAACCCCGCCTTGATGAGCGGCGCCAGGCACGAGGCGCCGATGCCCGCCGGGGTCATCGCGCCCGACAGGCTCAGCCCCACGACCACGTTGGCGCCGAGCATCTTTTCCACCAGCAGCCGGCCGGCCTGCTGCAGCCGCCCCCCGTTATAGGCCAGGAAGGCGCGGTCCATCAGTTCCACGACCGTCTCCCGGCCGGTCAGGGGCGGCGGGAGAATCCGTTCGCCGCGGAGATAGCGTTTCTTGCCCTGCCCGAACTTGTGGGGATATTGACTGACAAACTTCTTCGGCAATACAAACTTGGCCATGTCATTCCTTTCGCATTAACACCTGCTTCATGATTTCATAAACCAGCCGCGCCGCCAGGAAATCCGGGCCGTGCAGCCCCGCCACCGGCGACAATTCCACCACGTCCGCCACCGGCACCGCGCGCGCCTCGCGCGCCACCACCCGCACGATGTCCAGCAGCTCCGCCCAGCTCAGCCCGCCCGGCTCCGGCGTGCCCGTCGCCGGCATGATCGCGGCGTCCAGCCCATCCACATCCACCGTCAGATACACCCGCTTGCCGCGGACGAACCGCCGCAGTTGCGGCAGGTAATTGCGCGCGCCGGCAAACACGGTTTGCACGCGGCGGCTGCGCCGGCGAAACGCCTCCTCCTCCAGGGAGATGTTGCGGATGCCGATCTGAAACACCGGGCAATGCTCCAGGATGCGCCGGGCCGCGCACGCATGGCTGAACCGGCTGCCCTCATACTCGTCCCGCAAATCCGCATGCGCGTCCACCTGCACCGCGACCAGGTCGCGCGCGCCGCGCGCCTGCGCCAGCCCGCGCGCCACGCCGGCGGAAATCGAATGCTCCCCGCCCAGCACCACCAGCAGCTCCGGCGCGGGCTTCCCGCGCAGCAGGCCCGTCACCGCGCCGGCCACCCGCTCGATCATCGCCTCCGGCGACTGGAGCTCCGCCCGCAGCGGCGGCAGCGTATGCACCCCGAACTCCACCGCCGGCTCGCAAGCAAACTCCCGGTCGTATTGCTCCACTTCGCGCGACGCGGCGAGGATCGCCGCCGGGCCGCGCCGCGTGCCGGGTGCGTAAGAAGTCGTGGCATCATACGGCACCGGCAGAACCCACGCGCGCGCGCGTTGACGTTGGGTCAATTCCGCCGGCAAGCCGAGAAAATTATACTCGCCTTGAAACCAGTCACTCTCACTCATTTGTCAGGGTATAGTGGGCGGCGGCGCGGGCGCTGGCAAGCCTATATCGCATTCAGCCGCCGCCAAAGTTTCCGCGCGCATTTCCGCGCCGCGATGGATTGGAGAAAAAACCCGCCGCCGTCAACGGTCTTCCGGGCGCGGGTCCCCGCGCGCCGGCCGCGCCGCCGCCCGGGCGCGCGCGGCTAATCGGCCGCGCCCAGGCGCTGCTGCAGTTCCTCGAGGGAAACCCCCTTGGTCTCCGGCAGGAACCGGGCCACAAGGATAAACTGCAGGACCATCATCAGAGCGAAGAAACCAAAGGCATAGGCGCCGGAGCGCGCGGCGACCACCGGGAAGGACCAGCTCACCCCGGCGCACAGCACCCAGATGAGGAAGCAGACCACCGCCGAGCCCGAGGCGCGCACGGCGTTGGGCAGCAGCTCGTTGATGATCACCCACACCACCGCGCCCTGCGAATAGGCGTGCGAGCCGACCACGCCCATCATGGCCACGATGACAATCCACCCCTGCGCGTGGGTGGCGAAAACCCACGCCGCCAGCGCGTGGGACAGGACGAACGTGACCGACCCGATCAGCAGCAGCGCCTTGCGCCCGATGCGGTCAATCAGCGCCATCGCCAGGATCGTCATCGCCAGGTTGGTAAAGCCAATGATCACCGACTGCGAAAGCGCGCTCGTCTGGTCGGCCCCCGCCATGCGGAAAATATCCGCCGTGTAGTAAATCACGGCATTGATGCCATCGAGCTGATTGAAGGCGCCAATCATGCAGGCCAGCAGCAGCGGCTTGAGATATTGGCGCTGGAACAGGCGCGGCCGCGCGCCGGCGATCTCCGCTTTCAGCGAGTCCGCGATCTCCCGGGCCTCCCCGGCCGGGTGCTCATGCCCGAAACGGGCCAGCACCGCCTCGGCCTGCGCGCGGCGTCCCCGCTTCACCAGCCAGCGCGGGCTTTCCGGGATCAGCAGCGCCGTCACCAGAAACGCCGCCGCCGGGGCGGTCATCACGCCGAACATCCAGCGCCAGGCCTGGGGATGCTCCGCGCCCAGCCCGCGCGCCACCAGGTAGTTGGAGAAATAAGCCGCCAGGATGCCCACCACGATGTTCAACTGGCTGACCGCCACCAGCCGCCCCCGCAGCCGGGCCGGCGCAATCTCGGTGATATACATCGGGCAGACCACGGACGCGCCCCCCACCGCCACGCCGCCCAGCCAGCGGAAGAACAGCAGCGCATGCCAGTTCCACGCCAGCGCGCAGCCCACGGCGGAGAGGGCGAAGAACACCGCCAGCAGCGCCAGCACCGGCCGCCGCCCCCACCAGTCCGCCGGCCGCCCCGCCAGCAACGCCCCGATCATGGTGCCGATCAAGGCGCTGGAGACCGTGAACCCCAGCAGGTTGTCATTGAGCGCATACACCTGCCGCAGGGCCTCCGTGGTGCCGGAGATCACCGCCGTATCAAAACCAAACAGCAGCGACCCCAGGGCGGCCACAACGGCGCTGAGCAACAGCATGCCGCGGCCGCGGCGTCCGCCCGCCGCCGCCCTCGCCCGCTCCTGACTTTGAGTTTGCTTCGCCATCACCGGCACACCCGTAGCGCGGCCCATTGTTAATTTGTTGGCCGGAGGAAGTCAACCGGACACCGGCCGCGCGGGCCGGCCCGCCGCGCCCCCTCGCCCGCCCCGCGGCGCGCCGGGATGACGCCCGCGGGGCAAGACGCCGCTGGCTTTTATCCGCCGCCGGTTTTATGCTGGCCGGGTGAACCTTATGAGCCACACGCATAATCGGTTTGGCGCGCTGCAAACATTTGACCCGGGGAATGGCCGGCCGGGAGCGCTGTATGCGCTGCCGGAGCTGGAACGGGCCGGCGTTGGCCCGGTTTCCCGGCTGCCGGTGTCCCTCCGGCTGGTGCTGGAGTCGGTATTGCGGAATTGCGACGGGCGGCGGGTGACCGAGACGAACGTGCGGGCGCTGGCCAACTGGGAGCCCCACGCGCCGCGCCGCGAGGAGATTCCGTTCGTGGTCGCGCGCATTGTGCTGCAGGACTTCACGGGGGTGCCGCTGCTGGTGGACCTGGCGGCCATGCGCTCGGCCCTGGCGCGGCTGGGCCGGAACCCGGGCCTCGTCGAGCCGCTGGTGCCGGTGGACCTCGTCGTGGATCATTCGGTGCAGGTGGATTACCACAGCGCGCCGGACGCCCTCGAAAGGAATATGGCGCTGGAGTTCCAGCGCAACCGCGAGCGCTACCAGTTCCTCAAGTGGGGCATGCAGGCGTTTAAGAAATTCAAAGTGGTGCCGCCCGGCATCGGCATCGTCCACCAGGTAAACCTGGAATACCTCGCCCAGGGGGTCGCGTCGGCGCCCCTCCCCGGCGGCGCGCCCGCGCCGGCCCTGTTCTACCCCGACACGCTGGTCGGCACGGATTCCCACACCACGATGATTAACGGGCTGGGCATCGTGGGCTGGGGCGTGGGCGGCATCGAGGCGGAAGCCGGCATGCTGGGCCAGCCGGTCTATTTGCTCACGCCGGATGTCGTCGGCGTGCACCTGTTCGGCGAACTGCGCGAGGGCGTCACCGCGACGGACCTGGCGCTGACGGTGACCCAGCGGCTGCGGCAGGCGCGGGTGGTGGGGAAGTTTGTCGAGTTCTTCGGGCCGGGCGCCGCGGCGCTGCCGGTGGTGGACCGGGCAACCGTCGCCAACATGGCCCCGGAATACGGGGCGACGATGGGCTTCTTCCCCATTGACGCCGAGTGCGTCCACTACCTGCGGGCGACGGGCCGCGGCGAAGAACACTGCCGCGCGTACGAGAACTACTACCGCGCGCAGGGCTTGTTTGGCATGCCGCAAAAGGGCCAGATCGCCTACACGCAGGAGCTGGAACTGGACCTGGCCACGGTGACGCCCAGCGTGGCCGGACCCAAACGGCCGCAGGACCGGATTGAATTGCCCAACCTCAAACGCGAGTTCGAGGCGGCCCTGGCCCGGCCGGCCGCCGAAAACGGCTTTGGCCGCGCCGCCGCGGAGCTGGCGCAGAGCCACCCGCTGCCACACGGCGGCGGCGCCCTGCGCCACGGCAGCGTCATGATTGCGTCCATCACCAGTTGCACGAACACGAGCAACCCCTCGGTGATGCTGGCGGCGGGATTGCTGGCCCAAAAAGCGGTCGCGCGCGGGCTGCGCGTCCCCCCGTGGGTCAAGGCTTCGCTGGCGCCCGGCTCGCGGGTGGTCAGCGATTACCTGCGCCGGACGGGCCTGCAGCAGCCCCTGGACCAGCTCGGCTTCAGCCTGGTGGGCTACGGCTGCGCCACCTGCATCGGCAACTCCGGCCCGCTGCCGGCGGGAGCGGAGGACCTCATCAGCCGGCATCACCTCGTGGTGGCGGCGGTGCTCTCCGGCAACCGCAACTTCGAGGCGCGGGTGCACTCCAGCCTCAAGGCAAACTTCCTCATGTCGCCGCCGCTGGTGGTCGCCCTGGCCCTGGCGGGGCGGGTGAACATAGACCTGAGCACCGAACCGCTGGGCCGGGACAAAGACGGCCGGGAGGTCTATTTGAAGGACATCTGGCCGGCCCGGGACGAAGTGCGCGAAGCCATGCGCGCCGCGCTCAAGCCGGAAGTATTCCGCCAGCTCTACCGCGACCTGGCCGCCCAGGTCCCCCAGTGGAGCCAAATCCCCGCCCGCGGCGGCGAAGTGTACCAATGGGACCCCGACAGCCGCTACATCCAGGAGCCGCCCTTCTTCGCCAACTTCAGCCTCCAGCCCGGCGCGACCTCCGATCTCCGCGGCGCCCGCGCCCTGGCCATCTTCGGCGACAGCGTGACCACCGATCACATCTCGCCCGCCGGCAGCATCAAACCCGCCTCGCCCGCCGGAAAATGGCTGCTCGAACGAAACGTCACCGTCGCGGATTTCAACAGCTACGGCTCCCGCCGGGGCAATGACCGGGTCATGACCCGCGGCACCTTCGCCAACGTGCGCATCCGGAACCTGATGGTCCCCGGCGTCGAGGGCGGCGTCACCCGGTGCTTCGCGCGTTCGGACAACCCGGGTGCGGCGGGCGAACCGATCTCGATTTACGAGGCGGCGATGGCCTACCAGCGGGAAGGCACGCCGCTCCTCGTTCTGGCCGGCCAGGAATACGGCACCGGCAGCTCCCGCGACTGGGCGGCCAAAGGGCCGGCCCTGCTGGGAGTCAAAGCCGTGATCGCGCAGAGCTTCGAGCGGATCCATCGCTCGAACCTCGTCGGCATGGGCATCCTGCCGCTGCAGTTCAAAGACGGAACCAGCGCGCAAACCCTGAACCTGGACGGCACGGAAACCTTCGACATCTCCGGCCTGGCCCACGGGCTTAAACCCCAGCAGGAACTGACCGTGTCCGTGCGGCGCGCCAACGGCCGGGAGGAAGCCGTGCCGGTCATCTGCCGGATAGATACGCCCATCGAACTGGAATACTACCAGCACGGCGGGATTCTGCCTTATATCCTGCGGCAACTGGCCGGCGCCTCGGGCCCCGCTCCCGCCTGATCCGATGGGCCAAGAGCGGCCCATCGCCATCGGGCAATCCAACCGGAAAGGCCCCCTGAAACGGCCACGCCCACGCTGGATACGAGTTTTTTGACCTTTATACTGACTTTTAGCCGTTTTCGTCACCGCCAGAATGGAGAGAAAGCTGGCTGAAGGCCAACCCGAGCTGATTCCATGAGAGGGTCAATCCTGTGCCATCGTTCCACCCAAACCGGCCCAATCGCCCCGGCCATACCCCCAACGAACCCGGATAAGGGTAAAACAGGCGTAAAACCCTGATTTTTCCGGCTTCGGCTTACCCTGAACGCTCCTTGCTTTTACCCTGCTTCTACGCTGTGTACAAGGGGTGTACAAGGGATGCCCACCGGGAGTCCATGGGGTTTAAGCTGGTGCATCCGTTGAGCATCCCTTGTACACCCCTTGTACACGGCCTGAAGGCAGGGTATTTTCACGGTATCCGGGTAGTGGATGCGGGGGCTTGAAAAGGTCGAAACGAGGAGAGAGGACGAGAGGATTATTTCTAAGCTCCGTAAAAACAGCTAGTTAGGAAGCCGAGGCTGGCAAAAGGGGGCTTTTTAGGATCGGAAGGGCGTTCGGATGGTCTTTGGGTTCGCGAACGCCTTATCTGAAACGATGCCGCTGGATAGTCCAGCCGTGCATAATCGTCCTATTGGAGCCAGAGTGGGGCTGGCAGCCAAGGCCAAAGGGCTAACGAATCGCTTGCTTGGGGCTTTTGGCTATGAAATCAGGGGTTTCGGCTGAAAGAGGGAAGGCGCAGGCGGCCCGTGCGCCCGCGCGCGGTGCATGAGGGCCGTTTCCTTTGAGGGACGAACGGCGCGGGTTGGCTCTCCGGCGGCGTCGGCGAGCAAGGGCGGGGCTGGCATTGGCCGGGGGCGCTTAAAAACTGAGGGGCGCTTGAAATTATGCGTGCGGCACGGCGGCGTTGGTGGTAAAAGTTCGTCGGCGGAGTCCATGATTATGACGACCAGTAAACCAGGCGAAACTGTGGAGCCGGGCGCGCTCGGGCGCGTGACCTTTCTTGATGGCAAGGGCGATCTGCCGATGCTGGAAATCAGCACCCGCTGGAGCGCGGCGGAGATCTATCTGCATGGGGCTCACGTCACCCACTTCCAGAAGAAGGCCGAGCCGCCGATGCTGTTTTTGAGCCAATGCAGCCGGTTTGCCGAGGGGCAGCCGATTCGCGGCGGCATTCCCGTGATTTTCCCCTGGTTCGGGCGGCGCGAGGGCCTGGGCCAGCATGGCTTTGCCCGCCTCAAGACCTGGGAACTGAAAGAGGTGGTTCCCGCGCCCGACGGCAGCGTCAGCGTGCGGCTGCGGCTGCCCGACGGCCCGGAGGCGGCCGGGTTTCCCCGGTTCACGGCGGAATACATCGTCACGGTCAACCAGGCGCTGACGCTGCAGCTCGTTGTGGCCAACCCGGCCCGGGATGCCGAGTTTACCTTCGAGAACTGCCTCCATTCCTACTTTGAGGTGGGCGACATCGCCACCGCTTCCGTGGTCGGGCTCAAGGGGCTTGCCTATGAGGATCGGGTGGGCGCTTGCGTGGCGGGGCGCGAGTCGGCCGACGCGCTGCGCGTTGCCGCGGAAGTGGATCGCATTTACCAGGACAGCACCGGGCCGCTGGAGATTCTCGACCCGTCGCTGGGCCGGAAGATTCGCATTGAAAAACAAGGCTCCGCCTCGACGGTGGTGTGGAATCCGTGGGTTGCCAAGTCCCGGCAGTTGGCGGATTTCGGGGATGAGGAATACCGGCGCATGATTTGCGTGGAATCGGGCAACGTCGGCCCGGCCAGCATTCGCCTGCTGCCGGGAGCCGCGTCCACCCTTACGGTGAAGTTGAGCACGGAGCCGCTCAAATAACCCGCGCCCGGGCCGGTTGGTTCCGCCGCCGGCAGCGGCGCGGGGCCGGCGCCCGGCGCCCGCCCTGCGGCGGGGGGGCCGGGCCTGATTCCGGCCCGGAGCCGTGGTAGAGATTATGCCTCTGGAATACAAAGATTATTACGAGACCCTGGGCGTGCCGCGAAACGCCAGCGAAGCGGATATTCGCAAGGCTTTTCGCAAGCTGGCGCGCGAGTATCATCCGGACGTCGCCAAGAACAAGAAGCAGGCGGAGGAGAAGTTCAAAACGATCAACGAGGCTTACGAAGTGCTGGGCGATCCGGCCAAACGCAAGCGCTACGATGAATTGGGGGCGAACTGGCGGGAGGGGGCCAACTTCCGCCCGCCGCCCGGCTGGCAATCATTCGGGCGGGGCCGCGCGGCCGGCGGCGGCCCCGGCGGGGAAGCCCACGAGTTTCGCTTCAGCGGCACCGGCTTCAGCGATTTCTTCGAGCAGTTGTTCGGCGCGCGCGCGGCGCGGGGCGCGTCCGGCTTCGGGCACGGCGGCGGGTGGGGGGCGGAAGAAATGGGCGCCGAGCGCGGGCAGGATATCGAGGGCGACATCCTGGTGACGCTCGAGGAAGCCATGCGCGGCGCGGTGCGTTCGGTTGCCGTGCAGCGCGCCGTTCCCTGCGGCCAATGCGGCGGCCTTGGGCATCGCCAGCGCCGCGCCTGCGCCGCCTGCGGCGGCACCGGCCAGGTGGTGAAGACCGATACGTGGCAGGTGAAAATCCCCGCGGGCGTCACGGAAGGCCAGCGGCTGCGGCTGGCCGGGCGCGGGGAGGCGGGCGTCGGCGGCGGCGGGTCGGGCGATCTTTACTTGCGCGTGCGGCTGGCCCGGCATCCGGATTTCAGGGTGGACGACCACAACCTGATCTACGCGGCGGAAGTCGCCCCGTGGGAAGCGGTGCTCGGCGCGAGCATAACCGTTCCGACGTTGGGGGGAACGGTGCGCATCAAAGTGCCGCCGGGGACACAGAACGGGCAGAAGCTGCGCGTGCGGGGGCGCGGGCTGCCCCGGCGCGGGGGGCCGAGCGGCGATTTGATTGTGGAAATCCGCATCGAGGTGCCCCAGCAGGTCTCCAGCGCGGAACGCAAGCTGTGGGAGCAACTGGCGAGCGAGTCGCGGTTTAACCCGCGGCAATAACCGTCCGGCGGAGCGGCTTCCGGCGCGCGCCCGCCGTCCGCCGCGCGGACCGGGGGGCGCGCGGTTGCGCCCGCGGGGTTCCCGCGCCCGGGCGCGCCTTTCGGCGCCGGGCCTTGGGCCGGTCAGGCCGTTGCGGGCCGGGCCAGCTTTCTCCAGATCCCGGCTCCCAGGGGAAGCAGCAACAGCAGCGACAGATCCAGGAACGTCGTCGCCTCCGGCACGGACTGGGACGGGCGGTACGTGTATTGGACTTCAACCGCGGCCCCGGCCACGGTGTTGAGCCGCGCCCAAATGTTTCCGCCGCCGCCGAGAATAATCTCCTGCGTTTGCGTCGTCCCCGGCAGTGTGAACGTGCCCGTGCCGATAAACCAGTCCAGGTCCTGGGGCCGCGTGTAGGCATAGCTGACGGTGTCCGTGGAGCTGACGGGGCCATAGTCGGCGACTCCGCCGCTGGGCAACTGGTAAACCTCGGCCGTGGCCAGGGGCGACGGCTGCAGAAAACCAAAGCCGCCCGGCAAGTCCACCGTCAGCAGGGAGCCGGCCCGGAGGGAGAAGTTTTGCGGGCGGGTGGAGGTGTTCCGGATCGTGCCGGTCATGTTCATCGTCTGGCTGGCCAGGATATTCACTGACTCCAGCGTGCCCAGGGCCGGGTTGAATTGCGGCAAACAGAAGGTGTGGCTCCAATCCGTGGTGGTCTCGGGGAAAACGTCCACGAAAGCCGTCACGACCGTTTGCGACAGGGAAGACATCACGATGGCCTGGGCGGCATTTGCCCCCAGCAGCAATCCCGCGCCCGCCAGTAGAAGTATCGGCCTGCATTTAGTTTTAAAGTTCATGGCCCAATCCTAACGGCGGAGGCGCATCCGTTCTATCGGGCGGGGGCTGGTTTTCACTAAGGGAATCGCCCGGATTTCGCCCCGGGCATTTCCCGGGCGGGGCGGCGGCTTGGCGGGAGGGGGATTGCGTTTGGCAGCGCGTATGGGAATCGAACCCATCTTTCAGCCTTGAGAGGGCCGTGTCCTAACCGATAGACGAACGCGCCGCGCCGCCAATCTCAGGCATAGTAACCGTTGGCGGCGGGATGTCAATGCGGCGTTGGGAAACATTCGCGGCCCGCGCGCCGGCGGCCCGCTGGCGCGGCGCGGCGCGCGGGTCCGGGTGGGGCCGTTTCCCGACTTGCGGGCCGCCGCCGCCGCGGGTATAGGTTATTTCCGGGCTGTGGCGGAAAACCAGCCTGGCGAAAACAAAACCGCATGGATTCCAACCGCGAGTTAGCGAGCTTTGCCGCGCGTTTGCATCGGGAAATTGGCCCCGGCCAGGATTCTCCGAAGCAGACGCGGGCGGCGTGGCCGGCCTTTAATCCGCTCGCGCTCGAGCTGTTCGCCCTCCAATTCGCCCACAACCCGCTCTACCGCCGGTTCTGCGAAGCCCGCGGAGCGCGCCCCGGCACGGTGGCGGACTGGACGGAAATCCCCGCCATTCCCACGGCGGCCTTCAAGGCGGGGCCGCTTTCGTGTTTGCCGGCGGCGGCGCGGACGGCGGTTTTTCATTCCAGCGGCACGACCGGGCAGACGCCGAGCCGGCATTTTCACAGCGCGGATTCGCTGGCGCTTTATGAGGCGTCGCTCCGGGCGTGGTTTGACGCCCATTGGCCGGTGGCGGCGGGCCCGTGGGCCTGGGTGATCCTCACCCCGCCGCCCGATCAAGCTCCCCATTCCTCGCTGGTTCACATGTTCGAGACGCTGCGCCGCGCCCGGAAGCCCGCCGCCGCGGCCTTCGTCGGGCGGGCGGCGGAAGACGGCGCCTGGGTGCTGGACGTGGACGCCGCGTGGCCGCTTCTGCAGTCGGCGGCCGCCGGTGCGCAGCCCGTGTTTCTGCTGGGCACGGCCTTTTCCTTTGTGCATCTGCTGGATGATTTTGCCGCGCGGGGCCGGGGACTGACGCTGCCGGCGGGGTCGTGCGCGCTGGAAACCGGCGGCTACAAAGGCCGCTCGCGCGCGCTGCCCAAGGCGGAGCTGCACGCGCTGATGTCCCGGCGCCTGGGCCTCCGGCCCGACCGCATCATCTGCGAATACGGCATGAGCGAATTGAGTTCGCAGGCGTATGACGGGGAGGTGGGCCCGGTTGCGGCGCGGGCGCTTCCCGGGCTGGCGTCCCCCGGCGCGCGGCGCTTCCGGTTTCCGCCCTGGGCGCGGGTGCGGATTATTTCGCCCGAGACCGGCGCGGCCGTGGAGGAGGGCGAAACCGGGTTAATCTGCGTGTTCGACCTGGCGAATGTTTACTCGGTGCTGGCGGTGCAGACCGAGGACCTGGGCCGGCGCCGCGGTTCGGGCTTTGAGCTGGCGGGCCGGGCGGCGCTGGCCGAGCCGCGCGGGTGCTCGCTCATGGCGGTTTAGGAGCCGGGAATGAACGCGCGGGAACACGCTCAACACCGGGCCCGGACGCTGTGGCTGACGGGGGTGCTGCATGCCTTTACGCATCTTTACCAGGCGGTGCTGCTGCCGCTTTACTTGTTGATCCAGAAGGATTTTCAGCTCGCCAGCGTGGGGCGGGTGACTCTGCTGGTGACGGTGATGCTGGCGGCCTGCTTCGGGCCGAGCTACCCCGCCGGGATTCTGGCGGACCGCCTGAATCGCAAGAAGCTGCTGGCCTTCGGGCTGGCGCTCAACGGCACGGCGTTTGCGGCGCTGGGCCTGGCGCCCAGTTATGCCTGGGCGCTGGTGGCCGTGGTGGTGGCCGGCATCGGCAGCAGTTTTTATCATCCCGCGGCCACGGCCATGATTACGCGCCTGTTTCCGGGCCGCACCGGCAAGGCGCTGGGGCTGGTGGGCATCGGCTCGAGCGTGGGCTTCTTTATGGGGCCGCTTTACGCGGGCTGGCGCGCGCAGATGCTCGAGCCGGTGCTGGGGCCGGCGGCCTGGCGCCGCCCGGTGCTCGAGCTGGGCCTTTTGGGCGTCATCACCGCGGGGTTGTTCTATTGGCTGGCGGATGAGGAGCAGCCCTCCGCGCCCGCCGAGCGCAAGGCCGTTCCGTCCGGCCGGATGTTTCCCACGCCGGCCCTGTGGTTTTTCTTCTTTGCGTATTGCCTGGCCTTTAGCTTCCGGGATTTCGCCGGGGCGAGCATGGGCAGCCTGAGCTCGCTCTTTCTGCAAAAGGCCCGCGGCTTCACCCCGCAAAGCACCGGCGTGGCCCTGAGCCTCCTCTGTATCGCCTCCGTCGTCAGCAATCCACTGTTTGGCCACCTGAGCGACGGGGGCCGCCGCCGCTGGATTACCCTGGTGTTAACCATCGCCGCCGTGCTGGTCGCCGCCTTCCCGCATGTCCCGCCGGCCTGGACCCTGCCGGTGCTGATCGTGTATGGCTTTTTCTTCATGGCCAGCTATCCCATGACCGAGGCGGCGCTCATGGAATCGGTGCCGGATGCCGTGCGCGGGCGGGTCTTTGGCGTGTTCGTCACGGCCGGGGGCGTGATTGGCAACCTCTCCCACTGGCTGGTCGGCGCCAAGATAAGGCACCTCGGCGCGGCGGCGCAAAACGTCAGCGCCTACTTCCCCATCTACGGCTTCGTGGGGGTCTTGATCCTGGTCGCCCTTTCCGGGTTATTGTGTCTCGGGCCGATTCGACGCCGCGAGGGGCCGCTGCCGCTCGCGACGGCGCGCGCGCCGTCCCTGCCGCCGCAGACATGAACCTGCCCAATTATTTCCTGGCCGACCTGCCGCCCGAGGCGGCGTTGACCCCCGCGCTGATTGACGAAGCCTGCCAAACGCTGCGGCGCAACCGCGAATGCTACCTGGCCCACCGGTCCACGCAGAGCCTGGTCCAGGTCTTATGCCGCGTAGCCCGGGACTGGCTGGAACCGTCCGACCCGTTTCGCCAATTCGCCCTCGAACAAAGCCCGGCGGCCACCGGCTTCCCGCGCGCCACCCTGGCCCGCGGCCTGGACGCCTTTTTCAAGTCCCTGACCCCCGAGCATTTCCACGCGCTGCTCGAACAAGACCTGGGCCACGTTCGCCGCCTGGACGAACTGACGTCCGCCGCTCCCGAGCGGGCCGCGCGCCGCGCCGCCCTGGCGACCGCGCCGGAGCTGCTGGCGCATATCACCGCCGGCAACCTGCCCAGCCCGGCGCTGGCGGCGATCGTGCTGGGCGTGCTGACGCGCTCGGCGCAGTTCGTGAAATGCGCCCGCGGCGCCTCCCTGCTGCCGCGCCTCTTCGCGCACTCGCTGTACCAGGCCGAGCCTAAACTGGGCGCGTGCCTCGAATTGGCCGAGTGGGCCGGGGGGCGGCAGGACTTGGAAGCGCCGCTCTTTGCGGCGGCGGATTGCATTACCGCCACCGGCACCGATGCGACGCTGGCCGCCATCCGCCCGCGCGTGCCCGCCGCGGCCCGGTTTCTGGCCTACGGCCACCGTGTCAGCTTTGCCTATGTGGCCGCCGCGGGCCTGGCCGGCCGGCAAGCGCGGCAGATCGCGGCGCAAGCCGCGGCGGACGTGGCCGCCTGGAACCAGCAGGGCTGCCTTTCCCCGCACGTCATTTACGTTGAGCTGGGCGGCGGCGTGGCGCCCGAGGGCTTCGCGGCGCTGCTGGCCGAGGAACTGGAACGGCTCGAACAGGCCGAGCCCCGCGGCGAACTGCCGGTGGCCGCCGCCGCCGCCATTACCTCGCGCCGCGGCTTCTATGAAATCCGCGCCGCCCATTCGCCCGATACGCGCCTCTGGTGCAGCCGCGGCTCGACCGCCTGGACGGTGGTTTATGAAGCCGACCCGCGCTTTCAACTCTCCTGCCTCAACCGCTTTGTCTATGTCAAAGCCGTCAAAGACCTGTCCGAGACGCTGCAAGGCGCTGACCCGGTGCGCGGCCGGGTTTCGACGGTCGGCCTGGCGGCGCCCGCCGCCGGGATGCCGGCGCTGGCGGCCGCGCTCGCGCGCTGGGGCGCCGCCCGCGTCTGCGCCCTGGGCCGGATGCAGCAACCGCCGCTGGCCTGGCGTCACGACGGCCGCCCCGCCCTGGGCGACCTGGTCACCTGGACCGATTGGGAACAGGAGTCCCTGGAGACTTAAATGAAATCCCCACGCCTCATGCAAATGGAGCTGCGCAAAAGCTTTCAGTTCGAAGCGGCCCACCGGCTGCCGCGCCTGCCCCGGTCCCATAAATGCCGGCGGCTGCATGGCCACAGCTTCAAGGTGGAAATCGCCATCGCCGGCCCTTGCGATCCCCGGCTCGGCTGGCTGATGGACTACGCCGACATCTCGCGCGCCTTCAAACCCATCCACGACCGGCTCGATCACCGGTACCTGAACCAGGTTCCGGGGCTGGCCAATCCCACCAGCGAGAACATCGCCGCCTGGATTTGGCGCCGTCTCAAACCCCGCCTGCCGCTCCTGACCGAGATCGTCATCGCCGAGACTTGCTCCGCGCGCTGCGTCTATCGTGGCCCGGATCGCCCCGCGGCCGCGTAAATCCTCCCGCCGCGCGCGGCGCCCTCCAGCGGCTTGCGGCCGCTTGCCCGTTCAGGCCTCGGGAACCCGGCGGGCGCGCCGGGTTCGCAGAGAGGAAACGCTCCGGCTAAGGCTGATAATACACGCGGTAGTAGCGCTGGGTGCCCCCGGCCGCCGGGTCGGTTTGAGAAGCGCTCGTGCCGCCCGCCGGCTGCGTGCCCACCGGCTGCCAGGCGCCGGAGCTGAGATTGGTGCAGTACTCCAGGGTGTAATTCGTGCCCGGCAGCGTGTTGGTGTAATACACCGTGGCGGCCCCGCCGGCGTGGGTGATGGAGGTAATCTGCGGGCGGAGAACCCAGGGCAGGTTAAAGACCGCCAGGCCCCACTTTCCATCCGCCACATAGGCGCCGTTGCCGCTGACCACCACGCCCCGGGCATCCCCGCTGGTGTCGTAGCCACCCACCCGCTGGGGGTTGGCCGGATCGCTCACGTCAATCACCTGCAAGCCCGCTTCTCCATCCGTCACGCAGACGTAGTTGCCGCTGACCGCCACCCCCATGGCATACCCGCTGGTGCTGCAGCCGCCCACCCGCTGGGGGTTGGACGGGTTGCTTATGTTGATCACCTGCAGCCCATCAAACCCATCCGCCACGTAGGCATAGTTGCCGCTGACCGCCACGCCCAGGCCGCTCCCGCTGGTGTCATAGACGCCTACCCGTTGCGGGTTGGCGGGATTGGACACAGCAATTACCTGCAAGCCCGCATTCCCATCCGCGACGTAGGCGTAGTAGTTCTTCACCGCCACGTCCCGGGCAATCCCGCTAGTGTCGTAACGGCCCACCTGCTGGGGGTCGGCTGGGTTGCTCACATCAATGACCAGCAACCCCGCAGTTCCAGCCGCGACGTAGGCGTAGTCGCCGCTCACCGCCACGCCCTGGGCATACCCGCTGGTGCTGCAGCCGCCCACCTGCTGGGGGTTGGCCGGGTTGCTCACGTCAATCACCAGCAAACCCTCATATTCTTCCACCAGGTAAGCATGGTTTCCCTTCGCCGCCACGTCGGCGACATACTTGCCCGCGCGGAACTGGCCCTTGTGTTGCGGATGGGCCGGGTCGCTGACATCAATCACCCGCAAGCCCACATCGCTATCCACCACGTAGGCGTGGTTGCCGTTCACGGCCACGCTTTGGGCGTCCCCGCTGAGTCCGTGGCTGCCCGCACCCTGGGGGTTGGCCGGGTTGCTCACGTCAATCACCAGCAAACCCGCTTTCCTGTCCGCCACGTAGACATAGTTGCTGCTCACCGCCGTGCCCAAGGCGCCTTCGCTGGCATCGTAGCTGCCCACCCATTGCGGGTTGGCGGGATTGCTCACGTCAATCACCTGCAATCCTGCGAAGGCTGCCGCCACATAAGCGTAGTTGTCGCTGACCGCCACGTCCCCAGCCTCTCCGCCGGTGTCGTAGTCGCCTGCCCACTGAGGATTGGCGGGGTTGCTCACATCAATTATCTGCAAACCCGTAATGGCATCCGCCACGTAGGCATGGGTGCCGCTCACCGCCACCCCCAAGACCCATCCGGAGGTGGCGTAGCCGCCCACCCGCTGGGGGTTGGCGGGGTTGCTCACATCAATTATTTGCAGCCCCTCATCGTTATCCGCCACATAGACATAGTTGCTGCCCACCGCCACGTTCAGGGCCCACCCGGGGGTCTCGCAACCGCCCACCCGCTGGGGGTTGGCGGGATTGCTCACATCAATTATTTGCAGCCCCCCATCGCCAGCCGCCACGTAGGCGTAGTTGCCGCTGACCGTCACGCCATAGGCTTCCCCGCTGGCATCGTAGCTGCCCACCCATTGCGGGTTGGCGGGATTGCTCACGTCAATCACCTGCAATCCTTCGGCGGTTGCCGCCACATAGGCGTAGTTGCCGCTGACCGCCACGCCCTGGGCCCACACGCCGATATAGTAACCGCCCACCCGCTGCGGGTTGGCCGGGTTGCTTACGTCGAACACCTGCAATCCGCCGGAGTCTGCCGCCACGTAGGCGTAGTTTCCCGCCACCGCCACACTATTGGCTTCCCTGAAGATCCAACCCGGCCATTGGCCAATTAAAATGGGATCCGCCCCCCGAACCGGCCCGGCCAGGGCCAGCACCAAAGCTAACAGCCCCCAGCCCGAGTGACTTTTCATAAACCGCATGGATTGCTTGTGTACGTTCATTGTGTTTTCTTTTCTGATCATCATTGACTCTGTGTGGCACCGTTCTCCGCGCGTCAAACGGAAGGCGGCATAACGCAGCGCCCACGCTTGCTTTTTACCACCCCGTCCGTCCCGCGCGCGGATAAATATCTCTAACGCTTCTGTCCACCCGGACGAAGTCGAGATTATGAAAACAGACCGCGCATGTCAATTTCTGATTTCGCCGGATTGAGCGGCTTCCGGGCCGCCGCAGCAAAGAAACCCAGCGCTCGGAAGAGGAGCCAGGCTCAGTGCGCGCCAGCCCTTCCGGCATCCCTGCGGGGAAGCGGAGCTTTGAGGGCCAATGACCCCGAGCCAAACTGGGTCACGCAAATCCCCAGCGCGGAGAGTCCCCGCCCGCGGACAGCTTGCCCGTTTAGGCCTCGGGAACCCGGCGGGCGCGCCGGGTTCGCAGAGAGGAAACGCCCTGGCTAAGGCTGATACGACACGCGGTAGTAGCGCTGGGCGCCCCCGGCCGCCGGGTCGGTTTGGGAAGCGCTCGTGCCGCCCGCCGGCTGCGTGCCCACCGGCTGCCAGGCGCCGGAGCTGAGATTGGTGCAATACTCCAGGGTGTAATTCGTGCCTGGCAGCGTGTTGGTGTAATACACCGTGGCGGCCCCGCTGGCGTGGGTGATGGAGGTAATCTGCGGGCGGGGAGCCTGGGGCAGATTGAAGACGGCCAGACCCCACCAGTCATCCGCCACATAGGCGTAGTTGCCGCTGACCGCCACGCCCGAAGCGTGCCCGGCGGTGATGTGTCCGCCCATTCGCTGCGGGTTGGCGGGGTTGCTCACGTCAATCACCTGCAAGCCTCCCCCTCCATCGGCTACATAGGCGAAGTTGCCATTCACCACCACGCGCAAGGCATTTTCGAGGGTGGCACACCCCCCCACCCGTTGCGGGTTGGCGGGGTTGCTCACATTAATCACCTGCAAACCCGCAGTGCCATCCGCCATGTAAGCATAGCTGCCGCTGACCGCCACGCCATAGGCGTTCCCGCCAGTGTAGCAAGTGCCTGCCAGTTGCGGGTTGGCGGGGTTGCTCACATTAATCACCTGCAAACCCTGGGACCAATTCGCCACATAGGCATAGTTGCTGCTGACCGCCACGCCCAGGGCATACCCGCCGGTGTAGCAAGTGCCTGTCCGTTGCGGGTTGGCGGGATTGCTCACGTCAATCACCAGCAGACCCGTCGCATCATCCACCATGTAAGCGTAGTTTCCCTTGACCGCCACGTCCCCGGCATACTGGTCGGTGCGGCATCGGCCCACAGGTTGCGGGTGGGCCGGGTCGCTCAGGTCAAGCACATACAAGCCCGTGGTGTCATTGGCCACATAAGCGTAGTTGCCGCTCACGGTCACGTTGCGGGACGATCCGCCGGTCGGGTAGCCGCTTTTCCATTGCGGGTCGTAAGCGTCACTCACGTCAATCACCTGCAAGCCCTTCGCTCCATCCGCCACGTAAGCATAGTCGCCGTGGATCGCCACGTCCGCGGCAGATCCACCGGTATAGCAATCGCCTGCTTGCTGGGGGTTGGCCGGGTCGCTCACGTCAATCACCTGCAGCCCCGCATAGTCACCCGCCACGTAGGCGTAATTGTCCTTGACCGCCACGCCCAGGGCATACCCATACCCGATGGTATCGTAGCCGCCCACCCACAGGGGGTTGGCGGGATCGCTCACATCAATCACCTGCAAGCCCGCATCCATATCCGCTACGTAGGCGTAGTTGCCGCTCACGGCCACATCAGAGGCAAACCCGCTGGTGTCGCAGCCGCCGACCCACTGGGGGTTGGCGGGATCGCTCACGTCAATCACCTGCAAGCCCTCCTCTCCATCCGCCACGTAGGCGTAATTGTCCTTGACCGCCACACCGTGGGGGTCCTGGCAGGTGGTGTCGAGGCCCACCTCCTGCGGGTTGGCCGGATCGCTCACGTCAATCACCTGCAAGCCGATATCATTATTTACCATGTAGGCGTAGCCGTCGCTGACCGCCACGTCATAGATAGACATGCCGGCAATGAGGCCGCCCACCAGTTGCGGGTGGGTGGGGTTGCTGACGTTGAAGATACGCAACCCCCCGGTATCTATCGCCACGTAGGCGTAGTTCCCGGCCATCACCACCTTATAGGCATTTCCCTGCGACAAGCCTCCCGGCCAGTGGCACCAAAACGGGGTCCGCCCCCCGGGCCGGCCCGGCCAGGGCCAGCGCCAGGGCCAGCAGCCCCCAGCCATAATTGACTTTCGCAAACCTTGCGGAGTGCGGACGAACGTTCATCGTGTTTTCTTGTTTTATCATAGTTAATTCTCCAGTGCCGCCATGCCTGGCCGGCGCGCCGGATTTGCCGGGATGAAATGCCCCTAAGGCTGATAAGCCACGCGGTAGTAGCGCTGGGCGCCGCCGGCCGCCGGGTCGGTCTGGGAAGCGCTCGTGCCGCCGGCCGGTTGCGTGCCCACCGGCTGCCAGATGCCGGAGCTGAGATCGGTGCAGTACTCCAGGGTGTAATTCGTGCCTGGCAGCGTGTTGGTGTAATAAACCGTCGCGGTCCCATTGCCGCGGGTGATGGCGGAAATCCGGGGACGAGGAGCCGGAGCCAGATTTAAAATTGCCAGGCCCCACCGGCTATTCGCCATGCAGGCGTAGTTGCCGCTCACGGCCACATCATGGGCAACCCCGGAGGTGTCGTAGCCGCCCACCTGCTGGGGGTTGGCCGGGTCGCTCACATCAATCACCTGCAAACCCAACTCCATATTCGCCACGTAGGCGTAGCTGCCGCTCATCGTCACACGGGTGACCGCCCCGGTGGTTGAGTAGCCACCCACCCACTGGGGATTGGCCGGGTTGCTCACGTCAATCACCTGCAAACCGGCATAGTAATCCGCCACGTAAGCATAGTTCCCGCTCACCGCCACGCCCGAGGCCGTCCCGCTGGTGTCGTAGCCGCCCACCCGCAGGGGATTGGCCGGGTTGCTCACGTTGAACACCTGCAAACCCGAGTTGCCATCCGCCACGTAGACGTAGTTGCTGCTCACCGCCACGCCAAAGGCCCACCCGCTGGTTTTGTAGCCGCCCACTCGCTGCGGGTTGGCGGGATTGCTCACGTTGATCACCTGCAAACCCGCTTCTCGATCGGCCACGTAGGCGTAGCTGCCGCTCAACGCCACGTCATAGGCCAGCCCGCTGGTGTCGTAACCACCCACCCGCAGGGGATTGGCCGGGTCGCTCACATCAATCACCTGCAAACCCGCCTCCCCATCCGCCACGTAAGCATAATTCCCGCCCACCGCTATGCCATAAGCATGCCCGCTGGTATCGCAACTGCCCACCTTCAGCGGGCTGGCCGGGTTGCTGATGTCAATCACCTGCAAACCCTCCCGATCATCTACCGCATAGGCGTAGTTGTCTTTCACCGCGACTCCCATAATAACTCCAATGAGGGTATAGCCACCCACTCGCTGCGGATTGGCCGGGCTGCTCAGGTTAATTGCCTGCAGGCCCCCCTCCCCATCCGCCACGTAGGCGTAGTCCCCGCTCGCCGTCACGCCAAAGGCATACCCGCTGGTGTCGTAGCCGCCCACCCATTGGGGGTTGGCCGGATTGCTCACATCAATCACCTGCAAACCCGCATCCCCATCGGCGACGTAAGCGTAGTTGCCGTTCACCACCACCTCATTGGCTTCCCCGCTGGTGTCGTAGCCGCCCACCCGCTGCGGGCTGGCCGGGTTGCTCACGTCAATGATCTGCAAACCTTCCTCCGCATCCGCCACGCAGACGTAGCTATCCTTCACCGCCACGCCAAAGGCATACCCGCTGGTATCGTAGCCGCCCACCCGCTGGGGGTTGGCCGGGTTACTCACATCAATGATCTGCAAACCCGCCTCCCCATCCGCTACATAGACGTAGCCGCCGCTCACCGCCACCCCTTCAGCATGCCCGCTGGTGTCGTAGCCGCCCACCCGCTGGGGATTGGCCGGGTTGCTGATATCAATCACCTGCAAACCCGCCCCGTAATCCGCTACGTAGGCATAGTTATCCTTTACCGCCACGCCATAAGCCAGCCCGCTGGTGCTGCAGCCGCCCACCTGCTGGGGACTGGCCGGATCGCTGATGTCAATCACCTGCAACCCCGCACTGTAACTCGCCACATAGGCGTAGCTGCCTTTCACCGCCACGCCGTAAGCAAACCCGTCGAGGTCGCATCCGCTCACCCACTGCGGGTGGGCCGGGTCGCTGATGTCTATCACCTGCAAGTCCGCATCCCAGGCCGCCACGTAAACGTAGTTGCTATTCACGGCTGCGCCCCAGGCGCTCCCGCCAAGAGGTCCCCCCGGCCATTGGCCAACCAAAACGGGATCCGCCCCCCAGGCCGGCCCGGCCAGGGCCAGCGCCAGGGCCAGCAGCCCCCAGCTATAATTGACTTTCGCAAACCTTGCGGAGTGCGGACGAACGTTCATCGTGTTTTCTTGCCGTATCATAGTTGACTGATTTTCCAGCGCCGCCGACCGCCGCGCGCCAGGCAGGCGGCGGCATAACGCGGCGGCTGCGCCTGCCTTGCGTCATTCCATCCGCCCGGGTTGCGGGCAAAGAATATTAGTTGCATTGCCGGTTGCGCATAAACCGAGTTTATTATACGGAGAATACAATGTCAAGTACCGGGTTGACCAGCCGGGCTGTCGCCGCCGGAAATCCCGTGTTTCCAAGAGCTTCTCAGCCTGCGGACATCCTGACCGATTAGGTCCGGGATCTTGGCCGGCATGCCGGCTTCGCGGAGATGAAAAGCCCCTGGACCACAACGATTCAGTTGGGCAGTTCAACCGCCCGCCCTCCCTCCATCAGTTTCTGGGCGGACCTGACCCCAAAAACCGGAGCTTCGGCAATCCCATTGTTTAGCGGATTCAAGGGCTTGGCTGCTGAATCCCGGGTCTTCCGCCGGTAAAATCAATGGCTTAGGCTTAAAAAGGGTTAAAATAGGGGCAAAACTTGAGTCATACCGGCTTCGGCACGCTCTGGACACGCCTTGGAAATACCTTGGATTTACCCTGCCAATAGGCCGTGTACAAGGGGTGTACAAGGGATGCCCATCAGGTGTACCAGCTAAAATCTCATGGACTCCCGGTGAGCATCCCTTGTACACCCCTTGTACACGGCCTGAAGTCAGGGTATTTCAAGGGCTTCTGGATAATGGGCAGGGATGTTTGGAAAGGCCGAAACGAGGAGAGAGAATGGGAGAATAATTGCTAAGCTCGGTAAAAGCAGATAGTTAAGAATCCAGGGCTGATAAAAGGCGGCTTTTTGAGAGCGGGAGGGCGTCTGGATGGTTTTTGAATGTCTTCTCTGAAACGTTGACGTTGCGTAGTCCAGCCGTATGCCTTCGTTCCGTTGGAGCCGAGACGGGCCTGATAAGCTCGTGGATAGTCTCAACGAGCGGACTGGCTGGCGGCTTCAACGAGCGGGTCGTTGGATTCCGAATGGCTTTCGCCCGTAAAACCAAGGACTTGCCCGTTTTGCGGGGTCGAATTGCCGTTGAAATCAGAATTGTTCCGGCTAAGGCTGATAATACACGCGGTAGTAGCGCTGGGTGCCCCCGGCCGCCAGGTCGGTTTGGGAAGCGCTCGTGCCGCCCGCCGGCTGCGTGCCCACCGGCTGCCAGGCGCCGGAGCTGAGATTGGTGCAATACTCCAGGGTGTAATTCGTGCCTGGCAGCGTGTTGGTGTAATACACCGTGGCGGCCCCGCTGGCGTGGGTGATGGAGGTAATCTGCGGGCGGAGAACCCCGGACACCTCAAAGATCATCAATCCCCCTACTTCATCCGCCACGTAGGCGTAGTTGCCGCTGACGGCCACGTCGTAGGCAATCCCGCCGGTGGCGAAGCCGCCCACTTGCTGCGGGCTGGCTGGATTGCTCACGTCAATCACCTGCAGGCCCTCCTCTCCATCTGCGATATAGGCATAGTTGCCGCTGACCGCCACGCCTTGAGCGTTTCCGCTGGTGTCGTAGCCGCCCACCCGCTGGGGATTGGCCGGGTTGCTGATGTCAATCACCTGCAAACCCGCACCCCTGTCCGCGACGCAGGCGTAGTTGCCGCGCAAGGCCACGTCATAGGCATCCCCGCTAGTGTTGTAGCCGCCCACCCACTGGGGGTTGGCTGGGTTGCTCACGTCAATGATCTGCAAACCCGCATCCTCATCCGCCACGTAAACGTAGTTGCTGCGCACCACCACACCCCGGGCAATCCCGCTGGTGTCGTAGCCGCCCACCCGCTGGGGGCTGGCCGGATTGCTCACATCAATCACCTGCAGGCCCTCCTCTCCATCTGCGATATAGGCATAGTTGCCGTTGACGGCCACGCCATAGGCATCCCCGCTGGTGTCGTAGCCGCCCAGCCACTGGGGGCTGGCCGGGTTGCTCACGTTAATGATCTGCAAACCCGCAAATTGATCCACCAGGTAAGCATAGTTCCCGTCCACCACCGCATCTTGAGCCAGCGAGATAGCGGGGTAGCGGCCTGCGGATTGCGGGTGGGCCGGGTCACTGGTGTCAAGTACCAGCAAGCCCTTATCTACATCCACCAGGTAGGCATAGTTTCCGTTCACCGCCACGTTTCGGGCGGCCCCGCCGGTGGGATACTCACTTTTCCACAGTGGCTCGGCCGGGTCGCTCACATCAATCACCTGCAACCCCGCAAAACCGTTTGCCACGTAGGCGTAATTAGTGCTCACGGCCACGCCCAGGGCGGCATACCCGCTGGTGTTATAACTACCCACCCATTGGGGATTGGCGGGATTGCTCACATCAATCACCTGCAAACCCGCGAAGTCATCCGCCACATAGGCGTAGTCGCCGCGCACCGCCACGTCATTGGCAAACCCGGGGGTAAAGTAGCTGCCGGCGAGTTGGGGGCTGGCCGGGTTGCTGATGTCAATCACCTGCAAACCCCCACCCCCATCCGCCACGCAAGCGTAGCTGCCGCTGACCGCCACGCTGTAAGCATATCCAAGGGTGTCATAACCGCCCAGCCACTGGGGGCTGGCGGGATTGCTCACATCAATCACCTGCAAACCCGTCTCCCCATTCGCCACGCAGGCGTAGTTGCTGCTGATGGCTACGTCATTGGCAAACCCGCTGGTGTAGCAGTAGCCCGCCCATTGGGGGTTGGTCGGGTCGCTCACGTCAATCACCGTTAAATCCCCATCCGCCACGTAAGCGTAGCCGCTGCTGACGGCCACGCCCCAGGCACCCCCGAGGCCCTGGTAGCTGCCCACTAGCTGGGGGCTGGCGGGATCGCTCACGTCAATCACCTGCAACCCCGCGAAGTCATCCGCCACATAGGCGTAGTTGCCGCTGACGGCCACTCTGTGGGCCCATCCGGGGGTGGCGCAACCGCCCACCCGTTGCGGGTCGGCCGGGTCGCTAACATCGAAAATATACAACCCCCCGGTGCCTGCCGCCACGTAGGCGTAGCTTCCCTCCACCGCCACGCCCTCGGCATCTCCCAGGGGCCAACCCGGCCATTGGCCAATCAAAACGGGGTCCGCTCCCCGGGCCGGGCCGGCCAGGGCCAGGGACAGGGCCAGCAACGCCCCGCCATAGTGAACTTTCGTGAACCGCATGAAGTGCTCGCGGGCTTTCATCGTATCTTCCTTTCCTATCATGGTTGATTTTTCGGCGCCGCCGTCCTCCGTGCGCCCGGCGGGCGGCGGGATAACGCGGCAGCCGCGACGGTCCTGCGCCATCCTGCCCAGCCCGGTCACGGGCCGGGAGTATTAGTTGTTTTTCCGGTTGCGCATAAGCCAAGTCTATTATGATATGGGCGCACCTGTCAAGTGCCGGATTGGCCGGACGGCCCGGGTTGGGAGGGAATCCCGGGCGCGCAAGGCGGCGCGGGCAGCTTGGCCGCTCAGGCTTCGGAGCCCCGGCTGGCGCACCGGGGCCGACGGGATGAAACGCTCCGGCTAAGGCTGATAATACACGCGGTAGTAGCGCTGGGCGCCGCCGGCCGCCGGGTCGGTTTGGGAAGCGCTCGTGCCGCCCGCCGGCTGCGTGCCCACCGGCTGCCAAGCGCCGGAGCTGAGATTGGTGCAGTACTCCAGGGTGTAATTCGTGCCTGGCAGCGTATTGGTGTAATACACCGTCGCGGTCCCGCTGGCGTGGGTGATGGAGGTAATCTGCGGGCGGGGAGCCGAGGGCAGGTTAAAGACCGCCAGGCCCCAGTCCCCATCCGCCACGTAGGCGTAGTTACCGCTCACCGCCACGCCTACAGCGCTATACCCGCGGGTGTTGCAGCCGCCCACCCACTGGGGGTTGGCCGGGTCGCTCACATCAAGCACCTGCAGTCCCGCCCACAGATCCGCCACGCAGGCGTAGTTGCCGCTCACCGCCACGCCATAGGCATACCCACTGGTGTTGTAGCCGCCCACCCGTTGCGGGTTGGCCGGGTTGCTCACGTCAATCACCTGCAAACCCGCATCGCCATCCGCCACGTAGGCGTAGTTGCCGCTCACCGCCACGCCAGAGGCATACCCGCTGGTGTCGTAGCCACCTACCCTCTGGGGGTTGGCCGGGTTGCTCACGTTGATCACCTGCAAACCCGCATCGTCATCCGCCACATAGGCGTAGTTGCCGCTCACCGCCACGCCAGAGGCATACCCGCTGGTGTCGTAGCCACCTACCCTCTGGGGGTTGGCCGGGTTGCTCACGTTGATCACCTGCAAACCCGCATCGTCATCCGCCACATAGGCGTAGTTGCCGCTCACCGCCACGCCAGAGGCAACCCCGAAGGTGTCGTAGCCGCCCACCCGCTGGGGGCTGGCCGGGTTGCTCACGTTGATCACCTGCAAACCCGCGCCCCCATCCGCCACGTAGGCGTAGTTGCCGCTCAACGCCACGCCATAGGCAACCCCGGAGGTGTCGTAGCCGCCCACCCGCTGGGGGCTAGCCGGGTCGCTCACATCAATCACCTGCAAACCCGCGCCCCCGTCCGCTACGTAGGCGTAGTCGTCACTGACCGCCACGCCTTCGGCATATCCGCTGGTGTCGTAGCCGCCCACCCGCTGGGGGCTGGCCGGGTCGCTCACATCAATCACCTGCAGGCCCCCATACCAAGCCGCCACGCAGGCGTAGTTGCCGCTGAGCGCCACGCCATAGGCATCCTCGCTGGTGACATAGCCGCCCACCCATTGGGGGTCAGCCGGATCGCTGACGTCAATCACCTGCAAACCCTTACCCCCGTCCGCTACGTAGGCGTAGTCGTCACTGACCGCCACGCCTTCGGCATATCCGCTGGTGTCGTAGCCGCCCACCCATTGGGGATCGGCCGGATCGCTGACGTCAATCACCTGCAAACCCTTGCCCCCGTCCGCGACGTAAGCGTAGTCGCCGCTCACCGCCACGCTTGCGGCATCTCCGCCGGTGGCGCAGGTGCTCACTTGCTGCGGGTTGGCCGGGTCGCTCACGTTAATCACCTGCAAATCCGCACTGGTAGAGCTTTTATTCACCACGTAGGCGTAGTCGCCGCTGACCGCCACGTCCCAGGCCCATCCGCTGGTGTTGTAGCCGCCCATCCATTGCGGGTTGGCCGGGTTGCTGACGTCAATCACCTGCAAACCCGCATTATAACACGCCGCGTAGGCGTAGCCGCCACTGACCGCCACGCCAAAGACAGACTTGCTGGGAACGCAATCGCTCAGCCATCGCGGGTGGGCTGGGTTGCTCACGTCAAACACCTGCAAGCCGGATAAATCGCTACCAGCCACGTAGGCGTAGTGGTCATCCACTGCCACCCCTATGGCCTGCCACCCTCGGGGCCCACCCGGCCATTGACCGATTAAAATGGGATCCGCCCCTTGGGCCGGGCCGGCCAGGGCCAGCGCCAGCACCAGTAGTCCCCAACTCGAATTGACGTGGATGAACCTCATGAATGACTTGCGAGCTTTCATAATAATTTCTTTCCTGACCATTGTTGCCGCGCGAACGCTTTTGTCCTTCGCGCCCCACAGCGTGCGGGATAACGCGGCGGCCACACCTGCTTTTGGTCACCCCGCCCATCCCGTGCGCGGGCAAATCCCTTTGGCTCTCCTGCTTACCCCGTGTTGGAGCCGAGATTATTACAAACCGCGCGCATCTGTCAACAGCCAATTTTACCGAACGGCGCGCCCCGGCCGGGGAAGAAATCACAGGCGGCCAGCGGCGGCGGTTCCCGGCGGGCCGCCCCGGCAAGTTTCCCGGAGCTGCCGCGCCAGCCGGCGGCGGTCAGCGGGCTGGCGAATCGTCAACGTTTTCGCCTGGGGATAGCGACGCCGAAAAGCCGCCGCACATTCCGGGCGCACGACGATGATGGCCAGGCGGCAGGCGAGGGGTTGATCCAGGAGCGCGAACGCGGCGTTCCAGCCCTGATGCTGCTCAAACTCAAGCGGGCCCAGCTCATCAAGGACAAAGAGGTCGCAGGGCGGAGTCCGGGCCAGCAGCGCGTTGCCCCAGGCAAGCGTTTGGGAGTCGAAAGTCCAATCCCCGAGGCGCGGCCCCCGCAGTTCGCCGGCCACCCGGCTGGCGAGCCGGCGGCGGGCGCCTGAGTGCGCGGCCAGCGCGTCGAGCCGAAGCTTGCGGCCCTGGCGCGACTGGGCCGGCGCGAGCAAGCCGAACACGGTCAGGCCGGCTTGCCTGGCCTGCGCGACCAGCCGCCGCAGCAGGCGGGTTTTGCCGGCCCCGCGCCGGCCGGTGAGCAGAATCAACCTGGCGGGTGAGCGATGCACAGCGTGCGGGTTGTCCCGGGCTAATAGCAGGCGCCTCCCTCCCCGCGCAACGGTATTATTGGCCGGGCGGCGCTTTTCGATTGCCGGCGGCGCGGGCGCGAACGATAATCGGGCGTCAGAGCGCGAGTTTTTTGACGCTTATGGGCCGAATGCGAGCGAGAGTTTTATGGAGCGGGCTGCTGGGGCTGGGGTGCGCGGTGGCGGCCGCCCCGGCCGCGGATTGGCCGATGTTTCGGGGCGGGCCGGCCTTGACGGGAGTGGCGGGCGGCCGCCTGCCGGAGCCGCTGCGGCTGCAGTGGACTTTCAAGACCGGCGGCCCGGTCAAATCCTCCGCCGCCATCGTGGGCGGGCGGGTGTTTATCGGCTCGGATGATGGGCAGGTGTATGCGCTGGCGCTGGCCGACGGCCGGAAAGTGTGGGCGTTCAAGACCGGGGGCGAGGTGGAGTCGGCGCCGCTGGTCCTGGAGGGGCGGGTGTATGTGGGGTCGAACGATGCGTTTCTCTATGCGCTCGAGGCGGCGACCGGCAAGCTGGTGTGGAAATACGAGACGGGCGACCGGATTCCCGGCGCGCCCAACTGGGTGAAGATCGGCGGGGAAACGCGGGTGCTGGTGGGCAGCTACGATTACCGGCTGCATTGCGTGGCGGCCGCGACCGGCCGCAGCAACTGGGTCTATGCCACCAGCAACTACATCAACGGCGCGCCGGCGGTGGCGGACGGCCAGGCCGTCTTCGGCGGCTGCGACGGCCAGTTGCATGTCCTTTCGCTGGCGGAGGGCCGGCCGGTGCGGGAGGTCGAGGCGGGGGCCTACATCCCCGCGTCGGCGGCGCTGGCCGGCGGGCGCGCGTATTTCGGCCAGTATGAAAACGAGTTTCTCTGCGTGGACCTCCAGGCGGGCCGGAAGGTGTGGAGTTTCCACGATCGGGATTTCCCGTATTTCTCCTCGCCGGCGGTGACGCGGGAGTTCGTGGTGTTCGGCGGCCGGGACAAGCGGCTGCATTGTGTGAGGCGCGCGGACGGCCAGGCGGTTTGGAGCTTTGCGACGCGGGGCAAGGTGGACAGCTCGCCGGTGGTGTGCGGCGACCGGGTGGTGGCGGGGTCGGGCGACGGGCGGCTCTACCTGGTGTCGCTGGACGCGGGCAAGGCGTTGTGGGTCGGCGAGATCGGGCCGCCGCTGGAGAGTTCGCCGGCGGTGGCGGACGGGCGGGTGGTCATCGGCGCCCAGGATGGCGGGGTGTATTGCTTCGGCGCGCCGTGAACCTGGTGCAACTAACGCCGGGCGCCGGCGCCATGTTTTGCGGCGGCTGCCTGCGGGACAACGCGCTGGTCGCCGCCCTGGGCCAGCTCGGCCACACGGCCACGCTGGTGCCGCTCTACCTGCCGCTGACGCTGGATGAACCGGACCAGAGCGCCGGGCGGCCGGTGTTTTTTAGCGGGCTCAATGTTTACTTGCAGCAGAAATCCGCGCTGTTCCGCCACGCCCCGGGCTGGCTGCATGACTGGCTGGCCTCGCCCCGCGTGCTGGCGTGGGCGGCGGGCCGGGCCGCCGGAACGCGCGCCGCGGATTTGGGCGCGCTGACGCTTTCCATGCTGCGCGGCGAAGCCGGCCACCAGGCGCGGGAACTGGAGGAACTCCTGGCGTGGCTCAAAAGCCAGCCGCCGCCGGACGTGCTCTGCCTCTCCAATGCGCTGCTGGTTGGCATGGTCCGCCGGCTCAAATCCGAACTGCGCGTCCCCCTGGTCTGCGCCCTGCAGGGGGAAGACTCGTTCCTCGAAGCCCTGCCCGTGTCGCACCGCGCGGCGTGCTGGCGCGTCCTGGCGGAGCGGGCGCGGGAGGTGGACCGGTTTATCGCGCCCAGCCGGTATTTTGGCGACCTGATGCGCGCGCGGCTCGGCCTGGGCGCGGAACAGGTGCGGGTGGTTCACAACGGCATCACCCTGGACGGCTACCACAAAAACGGCGCCGGCCCGGGGGCCGGGGCGGGGACGGCGGGCGCGCCGGTGCTGGGGTATTTTGCGCGGATGTGCCCGGAGAAAGGACTGGATACGCTCGTCGAAGCCTTCATTTGCCTGCGGCGGCAGGGGGGCGCGGACAGGCTGAAACTGCGCGTGGGAGGAAGCTGCGGGCCGGCGGATACGCCGTTCGTGAACCGGCAGCGCGAACGGCTGGCGGCCAGCGGCCTGTTGGGCGACGCGGAGTTTGTCCCCAACCCCGACCGCGCCCGCAAGCTGGAGTTTCTGCATTCGCTCTCGGTCTTTGCCGTGCCGGCGCGCTATGGCGAAGCCTTCGGGCTTTATATTCTCGAAGCCCTGGCGGCGGGCGTGCCGGTCGTGCAGCCGCGCACGGCGGCTTTCCCCGAGCTGATTGCAGCCACGGGCGGCGGACGGCTTTGCGCGCCGGAGGATCCGCCGGCGCTGGCCGCGGCGATCGGTGAATTGCTGGCGGACCCGGCGCAGGCGCGGGCCCTGGGGCAAGCCGGCCGGCGGGCGGTGTTCGAGCGCTTCAGCGCGGAAACAATGGCGCGCGGCGTGGCGCGGGTGTGCGGCGAATTGATTCCCGGCGGGGCATAGCCGGCCTCCCCTTTCCGCGGCCGGCCCGGCGCTCGACCGCCCAAGCCCACCCATTCTTCCCTTGCCAGCCATAACTCCCCCTCCGATGGCAGGGACGCGAGAAATGTGGATACCCCCCGGAAAATAAGGCCCTTGCGCCGCCCGCACCCTGAATTTACCCTGCCTATAGGCCGTGTACAAGGGGTGTACAAGGGATGCTCACCGGGAATCCATCGGATTTTAGCTGGTACACCCGATGGGCATCCCTTGTACACCCCTTGTACACGGCCAGGGGGCAGGGTGAATCCACGGTATCTGGGTAAAGGATGGGGATGCTTGAAAAGGCCGAAACGAGGGGGGAAAACGGGAGGATGATTGCTAAGCTCCTTAAAAGCAGCTAGTTATAAATCTGAGGCGGGCGGGAGGGGGTTTTTTAAGGGCGGACGGGTGTCTGGATGGCTTTTGGCTTCGCCAATGTATTATCGGAAACGTTAACGGTATGCAATCCAGCCGTGTGTCCGCGCTCTACTGGGGATAAAATGGGTCTGGCAGGTCAGCGGAGAGCCTCAACGAATCGGTTGGTTGGTGAACTCAATGGGCAGATCGCTGACTTCTGAATGTTTTGCGCCCGCAAAGCCATGGTCTTATGCGTTCCGTGGGATTGAATGGAGGGTGAAGCCGGAATCGTTTTCGTTCGGATTTCGAGGGCAATGGTCGCCCTGCGGTTTTCCCGGGGGAGGGGCGTGCGCGGGGAGTGCCAAGTTTCAGGCTGGCCAGCCCAAATGCTGGACACTGGCGGGATTAGGCCGTTAAACCGGCGTGTCTTTAACCGGGCGGCCTGCTGGCGGCGCAGGGGTGATTGTATTCTGCAAGTCTTTGAAAATGCCGGGGATGGGGACGTTCGGGGCGGCGGGGATTTGAGCCACGGGCGCGGTGGCGTCGCCGGGCGGGGCGTTGGGGGCGGCTGCGGATAGGATTGGCAACAGTCTTGCGTAGAACGTACTTGATATGCTGTTTGCAGCAAGCAGTTTGCACCGCGTGTGCCGCGTAGTGTCCGTGATGATTGGGTGCGCCGGATCTCTGGCTTTTTCGTCTTTTTCGACGTTTGCCGCCAGCAGCGTGACCGTGGCCTGGAGTCCGAATGCGAACCCGGAGATCGCCGGCTACCGGGTGTATTACGGGGGGGCCAGCCGCGTTTATACGAACCAGGTGGATGCGGGCCGGGCTAACAGCGCGGTCATTAACGGTTTGACCGCGGGCGCGACGTATTACCTGGCCGCCACGGCTTATGATGTGGCGGGTTTGGAAAGCGATTATTCGGTGGAAGCGGTCTTCACGAACCTGGCCGTTCTGCCGCCTACCATCGTTTTAAGCGCGCCGGCCAATGGCACGGTCTTTACCGCGCCGGCGACCCTCCATCTCGCCGCCGACGTTGCCGCCAACGGCCACAGCATCGTCAAGGTGCAGTTTTATAACGGGTCGGTGCTGTTGGGCGAGGATGCCACCCCGCCGTACGAGTTTGCCTGGGGCAATGTGAGCGAGGGCATCTACGACGTGAAAGCGCGCGCGATTTATGACCTCATCGGCCTGGTGACCTCCCCGCCGGTGCGGGCGAATGTGTACACGCCGCCCAAGCCGCCGAACACCCCGCCGATCCTTTCGGCGTTGGCGGACCAAACCCTGATTGCCGGCTCCGGGCCGCTGGTGGTGAACTTCCAGGTCGGCGATGCCGAGAGCGCGCCCGGCAAACTGGCGCTGGCCGCCGAGACCAGCGACGCGAAGCTGCTGCCGGTGGAGAACATTGTCTTTGACGGCAGCGGCAACAACCGCGTTGCCACCCTGAGGCCCGTGGCGGGGCGGACCGGGGCGGTCGAAGTCACGTTCATGGTTCATGATGGGGAGGCGGCCACGAGCGCGAGTTTTTGGCTGACCGTGATCGAGAAGAAGCCGGAGCCGGCCGGCATTGCCCTGGTATCGCCGGTGGGCGCCGCGAATATGAACTCGACCCAGCGCTACGTCTGGCGGCCGGACCCGGCGGCGACGCGCTATGAACTGGAGGTGACCCGGGATGGCCGGTTATTCTGCGATAACTGGTACGACGCCATCAACCTGCCGGCGGACCCGGAGACCGCCAATGTAGGCGTCGAGGTGGCCGGGCACAGCAACGGCAATTACCAGTGGCGGGTGCGCGGCTGGAGCGCGGCGGGGCTGGGCCCCTGGTCCAGTGCCGGGACGTTTGCCGTCGCCACGCCGCGGCCGGTGGTTTTGCTCACGCCGGCCGATCAAACCAGCCTCCAGGAACGGCGTCCGCAGTTTTCGTGGGAGCAGCCCGTGCCGCCCGCCGAGTGGTTCCACCTGTGCATCAACCGCAACGGGAGCCGGTGTTATGATCTTTGGCTCGAGGGAACGACCCAGTGGACGCCGTCGGTGGATTTGCCGGGCGGCGCCTACACCTGGGCGGTGCAGGCCTGGTCTCCCGCCGGGGTCGGGCCCTGGTCGAAGATGGCTTCCTTTACCGCGCAGCCGGCCCTGCCGGGGCAGATCGCGCTTTTGACCCCCAAGAGCAGCGCGCTCCGCGGGCCCACGCTGCGCTATCATTGGAGCCAGGATTCGGCGGCGGTGTCGTATGAGCTGTACATCACCCGGGATGGCGCGGTCTTTTATGACCAGTGGCTGTCGGTGACCAATTTATCGGCCGACCCGGGCAAGGGCAGCCTGAGCGTGGAGGTGCCCGGCCATGCGGCGGGGTCGTATTATTGGTATGTCCGGGGCTGGAATCCCGACGGGTTTGGCCCCTGGTCCCGCCCGGGGAGCTTTAGCGTGGACGGCGCGTCCAAGCCGCTGACCCTGCTGACGCCCACCAACAACGCCGTGCTGCAGGAACGGCGGCCGGAGTTTTCCTGGGTGGCCGCCTCGCCCCCGGCGGCCGCCTACCATCTTTACCTGAGCCGCAGCGGCACCAACTACTACGATGTCCGGGTGGAGGGAAAGACCAACTGGGTGCCCTCCTTCAACCTGACGGGCGGGTCCTACACCTGGATGGTGCAGGCCTGGGATGCCTCCGGCAGCGGCGCCAGCTCGGAGACGGCGAGCTTCACCAGCCCCTACATCGTGCCGGCCGCCATTGTGGCGCTCACGCCGCGGGGCACTGCCGGCGACAGCGCGACGCAGCGCTACCAGTGGCAGGTGGATGCCGCGGCCACGCGGTATCAGTTGTATATCAACCGCGACGGCAGCGTATTTCATGACCAGTGGTATGACGCCGCCCATTCGGTGCTGGATCCGGCGACGGGCAAGTTCGCCGTGGACGTGCCGGGACACAGCCCGGGGACGTATCAATGGTGGGTTCGGGGCTGGGGTCCGGAGGGGATGGGGACCTGGTCTGACGCCGTGACTTTCCGCCAATAAACCGCATCGGTTCCGCCGCCCGGCGCCGCTTCGTCCCGCGGCGCCGGCGTTTTTGCAGTACCCCAAAACCCCGGCGGCCACCGGCCCGCGGGCGGGAGGGATTCCCGTCTCCGCGAGGGCGGCCGCCGGGGCGTGAGGGCCTTCGGCGGCGGTTTTACCGGCAGCCGTGCCGGTGCCAGCCGTAGCCGAAGCTTACGCGGACGGCGGGAGGCGCGACGCACACGGGAGGCCGATAGACCACGACCGCCGGCGCGGGCGCATAGACGACCGGCGCCGGGGGCGGACAAACCACCACCGGCGGCGGCGGCGGCGGCGGATAATAAACCGGCGCGGGCGCCACATAGCAGGGCGGCGGCGAAGCCAGGGCGTGGCTGACAATCAGTCCCGCCGTCACGCCGCCGATCACCGCCGCGGCCGTGCCCCAGCCGCCGCCGCCACAATGGCGGCCGCCCGCCAGCGCCGTCTGCGCACTCATTCCCCCCAGGGCCAGGGTTGTCATGATCAGGATTACTTTTTTCATTGGTTACCTTTCAGTTCAGGTTTCACCGAGTACCCATAAGACGGGCGGATTTGATTTTTATTCAACCCGGGGCAAAGCTAGGATGCACGACAAGCTATGAAGAAACGTTCTCCTTATCGGCCGCCGGTGAGCCGCGAGCGGCTCCCGCGCTCGTTCAAGGAATTTACGCCGGCCCGGCATTTTAATCCGCGCACCTTCTTTCGCGAGCTGGTCTGGAAGGCGCTGCTGACCCCGCGGACGGGGCAGACCCGGCAGCCGGTCTTTCCCAAGCTGAACCGCGGGCAGGTCGCCATCACCTGGATCGGGCACGCCTCCTTTCTCCTGCAGTTCACCAACCTGAACGTGCTGATTGACCCCAACTTCGCCAACTGGCTGTTCCTGCTCAAGCGCGTCAAACGGTCCGGCCTCAGCCTCGAACACCTGCCGCCCATTGACCTCGTGCTGCTGACCCACGCGCATTTCGATCACTTCCACAAACCCACGCTCCGCCGGCTGCCGCATCCGAAGATCGGCGTCATGCCGTGGGGGGTTGGCGACCTGGCGCAGAACCTCGGCTTCGGGCGCGTGGTGGAGCTGGAGTGGTGGGAAACTTTTTGCCATCGCGATTGGAAGGTGACGCTGACCCCCTCCAAACACTGGGGCGCGCGCGTGCTGCGCGACCAGCGGCGCGGGTATGGCGGGTTTGTGCTGGAGCACCAGGGGCGGCGCATCTATCACGCGGGGGACAGCGCCTACTTCGAGGGCTTCAAAGAAATCAAAAAGAGCTGCCGGCCGGAAATCGCCCTGCTGCCCATTGGCGCGTATCATCCCGAGTCGTTTCGCAACCTGCATATGGGCCCCGATGAAGCCATTAAGGCCTTTCGGGATCTGCGCGCGCGCTGGCTCATCCCGATGCACTACGGCACGTTCCGGCTGTCGTTTGAAGATATGGACGCGCCCCCCCGCTGGCTGCAGCAGTTGGCCGTGGAGCAGGGGCTTACGCATAAGGTGCGCATGCTCGTCGAGGGCGTCCCCCAGGTCTTCTAAGCCGCGGGCGTTCATCCCCCGAAGGAACCAGCCCCCGCGCGCCGCGCGAGGGGGCGCGGGGATGCCGTTCCTCCGCGGAGCGGTTTTTCCCGTCCCGGAATCAGTGGCGGAAAAAAGTGCATTGTGGGGCTTGACGCCCCAATACTTGGGGTGTTAAAAATGGGTGCCACAATTAGCTGTGGTTGCGCCTGTATGCGATGCCCTAAATGCGGTTGCCAGGATGATAAAGTGATTGACTCCCGCGCCTCGCGGGAGGGTGCCACGATTCGCCGCCGGCGGGAGTGCGTTGCGTGCGGTTTTCGATTTACGACCTACGAGGAAATCGAGCAGGCCGGGTTGATGGTGATCAAGCACGACAAGCGGCGGGAGGAGTTTTCCAAGGAGAAATTGCTGTCCGGCCTCAAGAAAGCCTGCCAGAAGCGCCCCATCAGCCCGAAGGTGATCGAAGACCTGGTCGAAAAGATTGTCAATGAGATCACCGACAAATATGAGCGCGAAGTCCCGTCCGAGGTCATCGGGAAACTGGTCATGGCCGGGCTGCGCACGATTGATGATGTGGCGTATGTGCGGTTTGCCAGCGTCTATCGCCGCTTCCAGGAGGCGACGGATTTTGTGCAGGAAGTGAAGAAGCTGGAGGCCCGGCCGTGATTGCGCCCGGCTCGGATTGGCTGTTTTTGGAGCTGGACAACGGCGAGCGCGTTCCCTGCTCCGCCGACATGGTGGACGTGGAGCTGGCGTGCAGCGCGGACGGGTTGTTCGACGCCGAGTTCATCCACCAGGTCACCCGGGCGGTTTTTCATTATTTCAAGCACGAGCTGGGACGCCAAAGCGTCGCCGCCGCCGAGTTCGCCGGGGCGATGGAGAAAGTGCTGCGGGGCTTTACGACCGCGGCCGGGGCCGCCGCGGCGCCGGTGGCCGCGGCGCCAGAGTTGGGGGCGGATTTGTGCCGGCTGGCCCGCGAATCCGGGCCGGGGCGGGAGTTGATTTTCTTTCCCCGCCTGCGGGCGGAGTTGCGGCGGTGCCTGGGCGCGGGGCCGCGGTGGCTGCGGTTTAGCGGGCTGCGGGCGTGCGTCAAGCATTTGGCGGGCGCGCGGCGCTGGAGCCGGCGCTGCCAGGCGCTGGAGGGGGAGATTGTGGCCTACCTGCGCGAATGTCTCCGCGCCGAGCCGGAGCCGATGGAGCTGGTGTTGCGGGTCGAGTAAGCCGGGCGGGCCTGCATGAGCCAGACGCTGTTCGAGAAGATCATCGCGCGCGAGCTTCCCGGCACGATCCTGTATGAGGACGACCAGGTGGTGGCGTTTCAGGATATTCACCCGCAGGCCCCGGTGCATGTCCTGATCGTTCCCCGGAAACCGATTCCCCGGATCGCGGCGGCCACGCCTGAAGATCAGCCCGTGCTGGGGTGGCTGCTCTTGAAAGCCGCCGAGGTGGCCGGCCGCCTGGGGCTGGCCCGGTCCGGGTTTCGGCTGGTGTTCAACAACGGCCCCGACGCCGGCGAGGCGGTCCCGCACCTGCACTGCCATCTCCTGGGCGGCCGCCCGCTGGGCTGGCCTCCGGGCTAGGCGCGCGCGGCGGGCGCGCGGCGCGGGCCGTCACCGCCCGCGCGGGCGGTTGCGGAGCACCGCGCCGAGGCGCGCGATGCCCTGGCGCACGCTGTCCTCGGTGGCGCCGCCGAAGCTGAGCCGCATTTCGTGATTGGGTTTGCGGCGGGAGGGGTCGTCGGCGTAGCAAAGTTCGCCCGGCACGTAGAGCACGTTGTTCTTCAGGGCGGCGCGGAACACCGCGGAGTTCATGCCCGTGGCGCGGCGGCCGGGCAACTGCGCCCAGAAATACAGTCCGCCCGCCGGTTCCTGCCATTGCACCTCGGCGGGGAAATGCCGTTCGATGGCTTCGCGCATCAGGCGCGCCTTGTAGGCGTAGCGCTGGCGCAGGCCGTCCAGGTGCTTCAGGTAAAGGCCGGAGGACAGGGTGCGGGCGAGCAGTTGCTGCAGCAGGTTGGCGGAGCCGAAGTCGTGGTTGCCCTTGATGCGGAGCACGGCGCTCAGGAGCGGCTCGGGCAGGAGGCCAAAGCCCAGGCGGGCGCCGGACGAGAACGGCTTGCTGTACGTGCCGGTGTAGATGACGCGGTCGCGGGCGCCGTTGAGGGTGAGCGCGGACTTGATGTCCTCGCCGCCGAACCGCAGCTCGCGGTAGGCCGCGTCTTCGAGCAGGTAGAGGGGGTGGCCGGCGGCCCGCTCGAAGCGCCGCAGCAACTGGAGCGCCGCCGCTTTTTTCGCGTAGCGGGTGGTGCGCCCGGTCGGGTTCTGGTAGTAGCTGACGAGGTACAGGAGCTTCAGCCGCCGCAGTTCGCCGCGGCGTTGCAGGTCGCGCAGAACGCCCTCCAGGTGGTCCAGGTCCACCCCGTCCGCTTCCATGCGGATGCCGCGCGCCTGGATCCCGTGGCTTTGCAGGATGCTCAGGTAAACGAAGTAGCTGGGGTCTTCCACCAGCACCAGGTCGCCGGCGTCGCACAGCGCCTCGGTGAGCATATAGAGGAGCTGCTGCGAGCCGTTGGTGATGATCATCCGCTCCGGGGAATAGGCGGGGCGCGAGGCGGGCTGTTCGTCCTGCCGGCACAGATGCTGGCTGGTGAGCTGCCGCAGGGCCGGGTCGCCCGCCGTGGTGCCGTATTGCAGGGCGGTCTGGCCGGTTTGGGGCGAGCTGAGGATTTCGCGCATCAGCCGGCGCACTTTCTCCCGCGGCAGGGATTTGTTGTCGGTGAACCCGGCGGCCAGGGAAACCAGTTGCGGCCGGCCCAGCGCCATGGCCAGCAGCCAGGAGATGGGCGGGTCTTCGGTGCGGCGGCCCAAAGCGGATAAGTGATGCGCTTTCATGCGGTGTTTAACATAGCATAGTTGGCCGGTTTTGGCCCCGGGAGGCAAGCGATCTTTTGCGGCGCTCCGGCGCGCCCGGGTTCCCGGTCAGCGCGCGGGCGCGGGGGCTTCGAACTGGCGCAGGAAGTTTTCCAGGCCCGCGAGGTATTGCGCCCGGTTGGCCAGCGGGCTGTTGTGGTCGCCGCTGATTTCCTGGAAGAGTTTGGGCTCATTGGCGGCGGCAAAATTGGTTTGGGCGTGGTGGAACCCGATCAAGTCATCGTGGGGGCTGTGCATGATCAGCACCGGCAGGCGCAGGCCGGGCAGTTTGGCGCGCGTGTCATAGCGAATGGTGTTGATCCAGCGCGCCGGCAGCCAGGGATACAGCTCGGCGCCGATGGCCGGGATGCTGGTGAACGTGCTTTGCAGCACCAGTCCGCCCACCGGCTCGCGCACGGCCAGCTCCGCCGCCACGCCGCCGCCCAGCGAGTAGCCGTAGGCAATGATGCGGGAGCGCGCGAAGCCCCGCTGCGCCAGCCATTCGCAGGCGGCCTGGGCGTCCCGGTACGTCCCCTCTTCGGAGGGCCGGCCCTGGTTGCGGCCGTAGCCGCGATAGTCGAACGCGAACACCCCCACGCCGGCCGTCAGCAGCGCTTCGTAGGCTTCGAGCCGGTTGCCGATGTTGCCCGCGTTGCCGTGGCAGTATAACACGACCAGGTGGGCGCGCTCGGACTGGGGGTCCGCCGGGTAGAACCAGCCGTTCAGCTCCAGCCCGTCGCGCGTGCGAAAACGGACATCCTCGAAGGGCCGGTGCAGTTCGGCGCCGGTGGCGGTCAGGACCCGGTCGGGGTGGTAAACCAGGCTGCGTTCGAGCCAGCGAAACATAAGGATGATTAGCAGGCCGGCAACCAACAGGCCAATCACCGTCTTTGCCAGGCGGGGTAATCGTTTCATGCCATCCGCAAGATACCACCCGGCCGGCCCGGCTGACAACCCTTGCCCGCGGCGGCCCGGGCTTGCCGGCGGGGGCCCGGGCCGCGCGGCGCGGCGGGCGGCGGGCGGTTTGCGCGTTGGCCGGCTTTACATTCCGGCCTGAATATCCGAAATTAACCGGCACAGAAATATGTCAACTACCGTCCAAACGGCCTTGCCCGGCGGCGAGTGGTCGCCGTCCTCGTGGCAGAGCCGGCCCGCCGCCCAGCAGCCGGACTACCCGGATCCGGCGGCCCTGCGCCGCGTGCTGGCCCAGTTGAGCCGTTTGCCGCCCCTGGTCACCAGTTGGGAAATCGAAAACCTCAAACGCCAGTTGGCCGACGCCACCCGCGGCGAGCGTTTCCTGCTTCAGGGCGGCGATTGCTCGGAAAGTTTCGCCGACTGCGAGTCCGGCGCCATCGCCAGCAAACTCAAGATTCTCCTCCAGATGAGCCTTGTGCTCGTCCAGGGCAGCAAAAAGCGCATCATCCGGCTGGGCCGCTTTGCCGGCCAATACGCCAAACCCCGCTCGGTCAACACCGAAACCCACGACGGCATCAGCCTGCCCAGCTACCGCGGCGACATGATCAACCACGCCGGGTTCACCGCGGAAGACCGGCGGCCCGACCCCGAGCTGCTGCTCCGCGCCTACGAACGCTCCGCCCTGACCATTAACTTCATTCGCTCGCTGATCGAGGGCGGGTTTGCCGACCTGCGCCATCCCGAATACTGGGACCTGGGCTTTGTGGCCGGTTCCGCGCACGCCGCCGAATACACGCGCATGGTCGAGACCATTGGCGAATCGCTGCGCTTCATGGAAACGCTCACCGGGGGCGTGCTGGCGGACATCAACCGCGTGGATTTTTTCACCAGCCACGAGGGCCTGCACCTCGCGTACGAACAGGCCCAGACCCGGCAGGTGCCGCATCGCACCGGCTGGTACAACCTGTCCACGCATTTTCCCTGGATTGGCGACCGGACGCGCGCGCTGGAGGGCGCGCATATCGAGTATTTCCGCGGCATCGCCAACCCCATCGGCCTCAAAATCGGCCCCAGCATTACGCCCGAGCAGCTCGTCGCCCTGGCCGGGGTGCTCAACCCGCAAAACGAGCCGGGCCGCCTTACCTTGATCCACCGGTTCGGAGTGGACCGCATCGAGCGTTGCCTGCCGCCGCTGGTGACGGCCATCAACCGCGCCGGCCGCTGCGTGCTCTGGTGTTGCGACCCCATGCACGGCAACACCGAGACGACCCGAAGCGGCATCAAGACCCGCCGCTTCGAGAAGATCCTGCAAGAGCTGGAAGCCGCCTGCCGCATCCTCCAGGATTGCGGCGCGCACCTGGGCGGAGTGCATTTCGAGCTGACCGGGGACAACGTGACGGAATGTCTCGGCGGCGCCAGCGGCGTGACCGAGGCCGACCTGACCCGCGACTACCGCACGGCCCTGGACCCGCGCCTCAATTACGAGCAATCCATGGAAATGGCCCTGCTCCTCGCGCGCCTGTTGTCGCCGCGGCGGAAGCCCTGACTCCGCCCGGCGTCCGCCCGGCCCACCCCCGGCATTTCCCCCGCTCATCAGCCGCGCGCTCCCTGCGGGCATGGCTTTGGGATGGCCAGGAATGGGCTTGGACTGGCGACGGTTGCGCAATGACGGTAATGCCGGTGATCCGAAAGGCAAAATGACGCCCAATCGGATATTTGGAGGCGTATCCTTTAATTGGATGGCCCAGGGTGGAGAGGGGGTAGTGGCGGTTTCATTGGGAAGCGCACCGTTAAAAAAAGGGGCGGCGGCGGCCCGGTTTCGGAGGCAGGTTGATGCTGACGCGGTTGGAGGCGGCGGCGGCACCGGGTTGCCACGGGCGCCCAAAGTGGCAGAAATCCTGATTTGACATTACGGCGGGAATGATGTAAGCTTATTCCCAGTTGGGAGCAGAGTAGATTAAGCACGCGATAAACATTATCGGCATAAGGGAGTCAACTCCGTTAGAAGGTTAATTGCGACGCCGCTAAAGTCGAATATTGTTCCGCACGCCAACCCCCTTCCCGCCATGAAAAAGCATTGTTATCTTTGGTTGATTCTAATCATTTTGACAGGCCTGCACGCCGTTCGCGGCCAACCCGTCACCTTCCCGGATGCCGGGCTCGAAGCGGTCGTCCGTGCGGCGATTCCCAAACCGTCCGGCACGATCACCGTCGCGGATATGTTAACGCTGACCAATCTGGTGGTGGCGAGTGGCCGGGGCATTGAGGACCTTGCCGGGCTGGAGACGGCGCGCAATCTTTGGCGGTTGGAGTTGGGATGGAACCCGATTACGAGCCACACCGCCCTGGCCAGCCTGACCAACCTGCTCCTGCTGTCCATTAGCGCCAATGACAACCCGGACATCAGCTTTGTGGCCGCGCTTAAAAAGCTGCGGGAGCTGAACCTGCCCAACAACGGGATCAAGGACATCTCTCCGCTGGCCGGCTTGACCGATTTGCAACGGCTTTACCTGAATTATAATGCGGTCACCAACCCCGCCGCGCTTTCCGCCCTGACCAATCTCGTTGAACTGGTTCTCGACTTTAATAACGTGAGCAATCTTTCCTTTGTTGTCCCGCTCCGAAAGCTGGAGCGGCTCAGCCTGAATAACAACCAGGTTTCAGACCTTTCCCCGCTGGCCAGCCAGACGAACCTGCTTTATCTCAATCTCAACTGGAATGGCGTGACCAATCCCGCCGTGCTGACGACGCTCACCTGTTTGCGGGAATTGACGTTGTGCGGGAATAATCTGATCCAGGTGCCGTTCCTGTCCGGGCTGACCAACCTTACCGGGCTGGATCTGGCCTACACCAGTCTGGCGGACATGTCGCCCCTTACGAACCTGGCGCGGTTGGAGTGGTTGAATGTGGGAGAGAATGGCCTGGCCCAACTTCCGGATCTGTCGGTGCTCTCCAACCTGCGGACCTTTATGATGGCAGGCAACCAGATCACCGATCTGACGCCGGTCACCCGCCTGCCCGGGGTCTGGGACCTGCACTTGCAACGAAATCCCTTCGAGGATTTGTCCTCGCTCACCCACTGCCCGCACCTCCGGGTTCTGTTATTTTACGACAACCATACCATCACCAACCTCTCCGTGCTTGGCGCGGTGACCAACCTGGAGACGCTCTACCTGGGCCACATGTATTTTTCCGATCTCCAGCAGATTGATTTCCTTGCCGGCCTGGCCGGGCTGAGGGGCCTGGATCTCTCCGAAAACTATCTCACCGACCTCTCGCCCCTCACCAACTACCCCAGCCTCAGTTGGCTGGGACTCGCAGCCAACCGCCTGCAGCACATCGGTCCGCTGCGCAACTTGCCGACGCTCGACTACGTGAACTTGAGCGCGAATTATCTCGACCTCAACCCCGCCAGCGCCGCGTGGAGCGTTATTACCGAGCTCCAGGATCACGGCGTTTATGTGGAATATAACGCGCAGCAGGTGGCGCCGGCTTCCCCGCGCATCCTGCGGCAGCCCGCCAACCGCTCCGCCTTCGCGGGCGACCCCGTCACCTTCACCGTCCTGCTGGAAAACAACGGCGGCTGGCCGGAATTCCGCTGGCAGAAGGACGGCGTGGACCTGGAGAACGACGCGCGCTATGACGGCGTGGATAGTGACCAACTAATCCTGTACGCGGTCACTGCCGCCGAGGCGGGCCATTATCGCGTGCGCATCTGGCGTGACTGGGTTGAGACTTACAGTGCGGCCGCCGAGTTGCGGGTCGTCACCAACGTGGCCTTCGCCGACCCGAACCTGGAGCAGGCGGTGCGCGATGAACTGGGGATTCCGGTGCAGCCGCTGACCCCCGCGGACTTGGCCGGGTTATCCGTCCTCAGCGCCGGCTATCGCGGCATCACCAATCTGGCCGGCCTGGAAGCCGCCGCCTACCTGACCTCCCTCGACCTTTCCGGCAACCCGTACCTTGATGACTTTGCGGCGCTGACGTACCTGTCCTCCCTGAATGAGCTGGCGATAAACGACGCCGGGCGGGACACCCTCGACTGGGTCGCGAATCTCCCCACGCTGAACCTCCTTTGGGCCGGCGAGAATTTTCTGGAAGACCTGTCGCCGTTGCACGCGCTGACCGACCTGATATCGCTCGACGTCGCCGGCAACCAGCTCACGAATATTGACCCGCTGCTGGATTTGCCGGCGCTGGGCAGTGTCAACCTGAGCTTGAACCGCCTCGATACCGATGCCAACTCCGCCGCGTGGAACGTGATCACCAATCTGCAAGCGCGCGGCGTCACGGTGGACTATGATCCCCAATACGACGCGCCGGCCCCTCCGCTCATCACCAGCCAGCCCGCAAGCGTGGTCGCGTACCTGGGGGATAACGTCAGCTTCCATGTGGAGGCCAGCGGCAGTCCAAACTATTGGTGGTTAAAGAACGGCGCGAACCTCTGCGACACCGAACGCATCGGTGGCACCCGCGACGATACGCTCTACCTTGACAACGTGCAGGCCAGCGACACCGCCAGCTATCGCGTCCGCATCTGGGATGAATACGGCGTCACCAACAGCCGCACCGTCACGCTGCGCGTCATCACCCAGGTGGCGTTCGCGGATCCGCGCCTGGAACAGGTGGTGCGCGACCATCTGGGCATCCCCACCCGGCCGCTGGTGCCCGCGGATGTCGCGCCCCTGACTTGGCTGAATGCCTGGAACCGCGGCATCACCAACCTTTCGGGCATCGAGTCCCTCGCCAACCTGGACATGCTCAACCTGGACAGCAATCCCGGCCTCACGGACCTCGCGCCGCTGCTCCAGTTGCCCCGGCTGACCCGTCTCAACTTGAACAACTGCGGCGTCCGCGATCTCGCCTTTGTGGCCGCCCTGCCGCCGTTGACGGAACTGCATGTCTGGGGCGGCAGGTTCACCGACCTTGCTCCCTTGCTGAGCCAAACCGGGTTGCAGTGGCTCAATCTCGGCAACAACCCCGGCCTGGCCGACTTCACCGTCCTCGATCACCTGACCGAGATTCAGTACCTCTGGCTTGATTCCGTCGGCCTCACCAACCTCGCCTTCGTGGGCTATATGCCCCAATTGGTCGAACTCAACCTTTGGAACAACGCGGTGTCGGACCTCACACCGCTGGCCGCCGTTCCACAACTCGTGCGCCTGAACGTGGGCGCCAACCAGCTCACTGATTTGAGCTTTGTCGGCAACCTCCCTGGCCTCGAGCGCCTGGAAGTCAGCGAGAATCCCGTCTCCGATCTCACGCCGCTTATCGGCTTGACCCACCTCACCCAGCTCGGCATCGGCGCGACGCTGGCCACCAACCTCGCGCCGGTCGCCACCCTCACCAACCTGACCGAACTTAGCGTTCGGGGACTGGGGCTGGCCCATAACCTGAGCTTCCTGGCTCCCCTGACCCGCCTGCAGTGGCTGGGCCTCGAAGATAACGGCATCAGCGCGCTGCCGGCGTACCCAAGCCTGGATCGGCTGATCGGCCTGAATCTCTCCGGCAATCCGCTGGCGGATCTGGCCAGCATCGTCGCCCGGACCAACCTGAGCCACCTTTACCTCAACAACACCGGGCTGAGCGACCTCAGTGCCCTGGCCGGCCATACCAACCTCAATAACCTGGGCCTGGCCGATAACCAACTGACCGACCTTTCGCCGCTGGCCACGCTGCCGCACCTGCGCTGGGTCAGCCTCTGGAACAACCAGGTGCAAAATCTCGCGGCCTTCGCGGGCCTGACCAACCTGGACTATGTGGACCTGCGCTACAATTGGCTGAATACCAACCCCGGTTCGGCGGCCATGACCATCATTGGCCTTTTGCAGGGCCGGGGCGCTTTCGTGGAGTATGAGCCGCAAAACCTGAGCCCCGGCGAGGTGGTGCTCCGCGCGCCGGCCTGGCTGGGCGGGAATCAATTCCGGTTCACGATTGACGGCCCTCCCGGCGCCCTGCTGGAAATCTGGCGGTCAACCGATTGGAATCATTGGGATTCGCTGGGTTTCGTGACCAATAATACCGGCACGACCGTCTTTACGGATTCAGCCGCCCCCGCCAGCCGCGCGTTCTACCGCGCGCAACTGCCGTAGTCGGGCGCCCGGGATTTCCGCCCCGGCCGGAAACGCGGGCGCGGGCGCGGGCCGGATGTTAGGGTTGTGCCGCGGCGGGATTTGGGGTTAACTTCCGCCGCGATGTGCGCGGGCGCGATGGCGTTGGGATTTGCGGGGTGTCTTCCGGCGGCGAGCCGGGCGCGCGCCCGGCGTGCGGCGTCGTCGGAGGAGCCGTTTCCCCGAAGGCCATGAAGGAGGGATTGCTTTCCCCACGCCGGCGGCGCTGGATTATTCTCGTGCTTATTTTTGGCGGGATTGTGCTCAATTACTTTGACCGCCAGATCATTGCGATCCTCAAGCCCACGATTAAAGCGCAGTTCCACCTGGACGATGCCGGGTATGCGCTGCTGACCAATATATTCACCGTCTGCTACGCGGGCATGTATCCGCTGGCCGGCTGGCTGGTGGACCGGTGGGGGGCGGGGAGCATGATGCTGGCCGGCCTGCTGGCGTGGTCCAGCGCGTGCCTGGGGACGGGGCTGACGCGGACCTTTGGGCAACTGGCCTTTTGCCGCGGGATGCTGGGGCTGGCGGAGCCGGTTGCGTTTCCCGCCCAACTGCGCGCCGTGACCCTCTGGTTCCCCGGCAGCTTGCGGGCCACCGCCAACAGCCTGTGTGTGGCGGGCAGTTCCATCGGGGCGATTGCCGCGCCGCCGCTGGTGGCCTGGCTGGCCTTGAAGTGGAGCTGGCAGGCGGCCTTTATTATCCCGGGCGCCATCGGGCTGGGGCTGGCGGGGTTGTGGCGGCTGCTCTACCGCGACCCTCCCGCCGAAATGATGAACCCGGTCGCCGACGCGGCGGAGCCCGGCCCGGCGGAGAAGTTCGCCTGGCCGCAACTGTGGCGCACGCGCAGCCTGTGGGGCATCGTGCTGATCCGCTTTATCAGCGACCCGGTCTGGTATTTCTGCCTGTTCTGGCTGCCGGGCTACCTGCAGGAGCAGTCCGGCCTGACGCTGGCGCAGACCGGCCAGGTGGGCTGGATTCCCTTTCTGGCGGGGGGCCTCGGCGGCGTGGGCAGCGCGGCCTGGTCGGACTGGATGGTGAAGCGCGGCCTGCCGCCGGTGCGCGCGCGCAAGCTCATGCTCACGAGCATGGCCGCCCTGGGGCCGGTCTGCGCGCTCACGCCGCATCTGCCCAATGCCGCCGCGACCCTCGCCATCTTCAGCATCGCCAGCGCCGTCTGCCTGAGCTGGCTGTATTCACTCAGCGTGGTGATCGCGGAAGCCTTCCCCACCGACAACATCGGCAGCGTGCTGGGCATCGCCGCCGGCTTCGGCGCCGCCGGGGCCATGCTGTTCAATTATTTTGTCGGGCAGGTCATGGGCACGCTCGGCGCGGCCAATATGTTCATCATCATGGCCCTGTTGCACCCGCTGGCGGCGCTGGTGTTGTGGACGATGGTGCGGCGCGAGCAGCCGAAGCGCCGCGCCACCCCGGGCCCGGGCCGATGAACCCTGGTGCCCATCCCTGCGCGGAGCCCGGCCCCGGGTTGCCGGCGGCCCGCCGCCCCACCCGCGCTTCCCGGGCGGCAACGAATCGCGCGCCGGCAGGCTATACAACCGGGGCGTTCTGTGTTCTAATGGGAGCGCGCGTATGAATCGTCGAACCTTTATCCGGAACCTTGGGCTGGGCGCCACGCTGCCCTGGCTGGGGCGCGCGGCCCTGGCGGCGTCGGCCCGCGCGGCGGCGCACACCCTGCTCTCCTGCAATATCCGCGTGGCGCTGCCCGAGGATGAGGCCACGGGCAACGGCTGGAAAGCGCGGCGCGAGCTGTGCCTGGAGGTCATACGCGCCCAACAGCCCGACCTGATTTGCTGCCAGGAAGTCCTGCGCGAGCAGATGGACGATTTGACGCGCGGCCTGCCCGAGTTTGCCGGCTTCGGTTTCGAGGGGCCGGAGATGGACGCCCGGAAGGAAGGCTACCAGGGCATTGCCAAGAATCCCATCTTCTACGCGCGGGAACGGTATGAGCTGGTCACCGCGGGCGGTTTCTGGCTTTCGGAAACCCCTCACCTGCCCGGCTCGCTGTCGTGGGAATCCGCCCGCGCCCGGCATGTCAACTGGGTGCGCCTGCGCGAGCGCGCCTCGGGCCGGTCGTTCCGCGTGCTCAATACGCACCTCGACCACAAAAGCCAGCCCGCCCGCGAGGCGCAGATGAAAATGATCCTGGCCGAGGCCGCGCTCTACGCGCCGGATTTCCCGCAGCTTCTGGCCGGCGATCTGAACGCGGGCGCCGCCAACGCCGTCCTCCAGCTCGCGCTTGACGCGGGCTGGAGCAACACCCGCACCGCCGCGCCGGGGCCGCCGGAGGAGGGCAACACTACGCATGAATTTCTCGGCCCGAAATATGTCCCCAAAACCCCCGGCGCCCGCAAGCGGGGCCCCATAGACCATATTCTCACGCACGGCCCGGTCACCACCCGGGCCTGGAAGATCATTCGCGACGGGCGCGACGGCCGCTACCCGAGCGACCACTACTTTCTGGCCGTTAAATTCACCCTCGACGCTTAATCCCCCATCCCCATGCACCGACGACAATTCCTCCGCTGCCTCGGGCTGGCCGCCGCGCTGCCCGGCATGGGCCGCGCCACGCTGGCCGCCGCCGAATCCACTCCCGCCGCCGAATCCGCCCCCGCCCCCGCCGCCGCCGCGCCCGGCGGCACGCACAAGATCCTGTCCTGCAACGTGCGCGGAGACCTGGCCGGGGATGCCCGGACGGGAGATAGCTGGGCGGAGCGCCGGGAGTTTTGCGCCGACGTGATCCGCGCGCAGCGGCCCGACTTGATCTGCCTGCAGGAATGCCAGCAGAACAACTGGAAATACCTGAAACTCCGGCTGCCCGAGTTCGACTCCTTCGGCCTGTTCGACCCCGGGCCGGTGCCGCATCCGATGAATACCCTCTTCTTCGCGCGCGCCCGCTACGAACTGCTTTCGGCGGGCGGTTTCTGGCTTTCGGAACAGCCGCACGTGGCCGGCTCAAAGTCCTGGGACACGGCCTATTCGCGGCTGGTGAACTGGGTTCACCTGCGCGAGCGTGCCACGGACCGGGAACTGCGCGTATGGAATACCCACCTGGACCACCTCGGCGCGGTCGCCCGCGAAAAGCAGGCGGAGTTGATCGTGCAGGCGGCGGCGGTGTTCCCGGCGACGCTGCCCCAATTGCTCACAGGCGATTTCAACTGCCCCGCCGGCAGCCCCCCGGCGGAGCGGATTCGCGCGGCGGGCTGGGCGGATACCTACGCCGCCGTGCACGGGCCGAAGGATCCCGGCTTCACCTTTCACGGGTTTCAGGGGCCCGGGTTTGCCACGCATAAGCTGGCCCGGAAACTCTCCGGGAAAATTGACTTCATCTGGTGCCGCGGGCCGGTCAAGACGCTGGCTGCCGAGATCATTCGGGACGGCCGCAACGGCCATTACCCGAGCGACCATTATTTCATTTCCGCCGTCGTCGCCATGTAGGCGCGTGCGGCCGACAACTTTATGAACAACCCAGCGCTTGGATCTATTCAGGAACCCGCCCGGAACGTGCCCGTGAGCGCCGCGGTGGAAGTATTGGTGGTGGGCGGCGGCCCCGCCGGCATCATGGCCGCCCTGGCCGCTGCGGAGCAGGGCCGGCAAGTGGCACTGGTCGAGGGCCGCAGCTTCGTCGGCGGCAACCTCGCCCTGGGCCTGCCCATCCTCGGCTTCCTCAGCCAGAAAGGCCGGCCCATCATCACCGGCCTGCCCCAGCAGCTCATTGACCGGCTGCGCGCCCAGGGCGCCGCCAGTGAACACCAGCCCTGCCCCCTCCATGTGAGCCTGACCCTGGTCGAGCCGGAGGCGGTGAAGTCCGTCGCGATGGAAATGCTGCTGGAACGCGGCGTCCAGCTCATGCTCTACCGCCAGTTCGCCGACGCGGTGATGGACGGCCACCGGCTGCGCGGCATCATCACCGAAAGCAAAGCCGGCCGGGAGGCAATCCTGGCCCCGGTCATCATTGACGCCACCGGCGACGGCGATGTGGCCTTCCGCGCCGGCGTGCCGTGCGAGAAAGGCGACGCGCACGGCGGCATGCAGCCGCCCACGCTCATGTTCTGCCTGGCCGGCGTGGATACCGAGAAGCTACGCCGCAGCCTCGCCGACGACCCGCAAACCTACCGCGCCGACATCATCCCCGCCGAGTACTTCGCCCGAAACCGCCAGTTCATCGTGGTGGGCCTGCGGCAGCGCCTCCAGCAGGCGCAGGCCGACGGCCTGACGCTGCCCACCGAGCGGACCATTCTGATCACCGGCCTGCGCGCCGGAGAGGTCTGGGTGAACATGACCCGGGTCAAGGGCGTGGACGGCACCGACCCGCAAAGCCTGTCCACCGGCGAGATTGCCGCCCGCCGCCAGATTGCCGACATCCAGCGCTACCTCGTCCAATACGTGCCCGGCTTCGCGCAGGCGGGCCTCGCCAAGGTCGCCCCCTTCCTCGGCCTCCGGGAAACCCGGCGCATCCGGGGCCGCTATGTGCTCACCCGCGAGGATATCCTCGGATGCCGCCGCTTCGACGACGCCGTCGCCGTGGCCAGCTACCCGGTTGACCTGCACCACCCCAGCGACGACGACTGCACGCTGGAATGGTGCGGCGATTGCTACGACCTGCCCTACCGCTGCCTGGTGCCGCAGCAGGTGGAAAACCTGCTGGTCGCCGGCCGCTGCATCTCGACCACGCACGAAGCCATGGCCGCCATCCGGGTCATGTCCACCTGCATGGCGACCGGCCAGGCCGTTGGCTGCGCCGCCGGAATGGCGGTCGCGGAGCGCATCCCGCCTTCCGCCCTCAACGTCTCCCGCCTCCGGGACGAACTCCGGGCGCGCGGCGCTTACCTGCGCGACTAGCCGCCGCCCGGGGCGGCCACGCCCCGGCTAGACCTCGCGGATCCAGCGGCGCTGTTCCCACACCGCGCGGAGCGAGGTGAGGTTGCGCGGGTCGCAGAGATTTCTGGCCGCCGCCAGGAGCCGGCCCCGCTTGAGGTGGTTCCACGCGTCGCTGACGTTGACGGCGATGAATTGCAGCACGCTCGGGTCGCGATAGCAGTCAATCATGCAGCGCGTGCAGTTGTCGCGGATCAGCTTCGAACGATCGAAATCGTAAATGCGGCACATGGGGGTTTCCCAGAAATGGCAGCGGTAAAGGTTCAGGTGCCAGTCCAGGTAGAAGTATTTGTAGCCGCCCAGGCAGCCGAACTTCTCCGGCTCGCCGCGCAAATGCCGCTGCATCTCGGTGAGCGATTCCCGGGGATTGACCACCGGGAAACCCGTGCGGCGCTTCATGCGCTTGATGCGCTCGAAAACCTCGATCAGCTCCGCCGGCGAATAGTTGACGAGCTGCGAACCGCTGAAACTCAGGTAGCTCGAACCCAGGCTGCGCAGCGGGTAACTGAACGTGCAGCTCCGGAACCCCAGCGCGGTCAGGAAGGCGGGCAGCCGGTCATAATCCTCAATCAGCCGGCTGGCGATGATGCTGGCGGTGGTCTGGACGCCGAGCCGGGCGAACACCTCGTTCGCCCGCTGAATCTTGCGGCACACGTCCGGCAGGCCGCGGCTCTGCTCATGCCGCGCCGCGTCCGGCGCGTCAATGGACATGATGACGCTGCATAAACCGTCGGCGGCCAGCTCCCGCATATTCCGGTCGGTCCAGAGGGAGCCGTTGGTGCAGATCATCGGGCGGATGCCGCGCTCGGCGGCGTAGCGGGTCATGGCGCGCACATCCGGATGCGCCAGCGGTTCGCCGCCGACCAACAACAGGTAGCCAATGTGGTTCCGGACGCAGATGTCAATCACGTCCCGCGCCTCGGCCAGGGTTACGCTGCGGCGCTGCTTCGGATCCAACTGGTCCACCGCAAACCCGCAAAACTCGCACCGGGCATTGCACCGGTTGGTGATGGCGAACTGAAGATAACCCGGGCCGCCGTCGCGCAGCACCTCGCGCACCAGTTGCCACGGGCCGGTGCGCGGCCGGGGCACCGGGCGCAGGGCGCCGGCATCCGGCCCCGGGGGGGCGAACGGCGCATCGGAACCAGTGGCGTTGGCGGGACGCATACGGTTTTCTATCCGCTCATCTTGGCGGGAAGCGCCGCCGCGGAGCAATCCTTTCTTCTCCCTTGATGCGCCGCTCCCTTTTCCCCGGCCCGGCCGCGAGCCTCCGCGGCGCAAGACGGCTCCGGTTTCCCCGGCAAGCTGCGTCCCGGCCGGCGGGGGCCGGTGCGGGAGCGCGGGCGGAGGAGGGGCGGTGTTCCGTTGCGGGACGGCGGCTTAACCCATACAGTAACGCCCGATGAAACCCAAAGGAATGGTTTATCTGGTGGGCGCCGGGCCGGGCGAGGTGGGGATGCTCACGCTGCGCGCGGCGGAAGTGCTGGCGCGCGCCGAGGTGGTGGTGGCGGGCGAGGGGGTTTCCCCCGAGGTGCTCGCGCTGGCCCCGCCGACGGCGGAGTTTATCGGCGCGGGGAGCGGAGGCAGCCCGGCGGCGCAGTCCCCGGAAGAGGTGGGCCGGCTGCTGGCGGCCTCGGCGCGCGCGGGCAAGCGGGTGGTCCGGCTGATCGGGGGCGACCCGTACTTATTCGGCGGGGGCGGCGAGGAGGCGGAATGGCTGGCCGGGGCGCGGGTTCCCTTCGAGGTGGTGCCGGGGGTTTCCGCCCTGGTGGCCGGGCCGAACTGCGCCGGGTTCCCGCTGGCGCATCGCCAGTGGGCTTCGCAAATCACGCTTTTGGCCGGGACCGAAGCGCCGGCGGCGGTTGACTGGGCGCAGGTGGCCCGGGCGCCGGGCACCCGGGTGATTGCGCTGGCGCCGGAGCGGATCGGCCCGACGGTGGAATTGCTGGCCGCGCAGGGGATGGCGCCGGAGACGCCGGTGGCGGTGGTGGGCCCGGCGCTCCGCGGGCGGCATCACGCCTGGCAGGGCACGCTGGCCACCATCGCCGGAGTGGTGGCCCGGGAGGAAATCCGCCCGCCCGCGATGCTGGTCATCGGCGGCGTGGTCCAACTGCGCGCCAGGCTCAACTGGTTCGAGCGCCGGCCGCTTTTTGGCCAGCGCATTGCCATTACCCGCGCGCGCGCGCAGGCGGGCGAGCTGGCGCGCCAGTTGCGGGAACTGGGGGCCGAGGTGCTCGAGGTTCCCACGCTCCGGTTCGAGGCGCCCAGCCGCCGCCAGGACTTGGTGGACGCGCTGCTGGAGCTCAACGCGTATGATTGGCTGGTGTTCACCAGCCCCAACGGCGTCACCCGCTTTTTTGAATACTTCTTCCGGCGCTTTCATGATCTGCGCGACCTGGGCGGGGCGCGGCTGGCCGCGGTGGGGCCGGGCACCGCCAGCAAGCTCCGGGAACTGCATCTGCAAGTGGACCTGGTGCCCGACGAGGCGCTGGGCGTGGAGGTGGCCCGGGCGTTCTCCCAATTTGAAAGCGTCGAGAACCTGAAGATTTGCCTGCTGCGCGCCGAGGCGGCGAACCGGGATTTGCCCGAGGCGCTCACGGCGTTGGGAGCCATCGTGGATGACGTGGCCTGCTACCAGACGGTGCCCGAAACCGAAGACGCGACCGGCGCCGCGGCCAGCCTGCGGGAGCGCGGGGCGGATTGGGTGGTGTTTACGAGCGGATCAACGGTGCGAAACTTCCATGCCCGGTTCGATTTGCCCGCCCTGCAGCGCCAGTTCCCGCAGCTCAAGGCGGCCGTCATCGGCCCCGAGACGGCCCGGGCGCTCGCGGCGCTGGGCGTGGCGCCTGCCTGCGAAGCGCGCCCCCACACCCTCGAAGGCCTGGTCAAGGTGCTGCTCGCCGCGGCGGCGGCGAAATAGGCGGCCAGCGGGGACATGCTGGCCGGGGAGGCGCCCGGCCTCATTTCTGTCCGAACAAAACGCCGTTGACGTTGTCCATATAGCGTCCCCTGGCGGGGCGCAATCCGACGCGGCCAGCGGCCCGGCAAGGGAAACTTGCGCCGCGCCCGTCCGCCGGGCAAGACTAAGCGGAGCTGGAAATGCGAAGGTTATCATCGTGGATCAAGTCAAATTCGCGCCGCCGAAGCCGGCAAGAGCTTGGGCGGGGCGTGGCGTTGCTGGCGGGGCTGGCATGGCTGGCCCCGTTGCTGGCGGGCGCGGCCAGCTTCACGGCCACGCTGGACCGCGAAAACGTCACCGTGGGTGAAAGCGCCACCCTGACGCTCCGCTTCGAGGGGGGCAATCCCAAGTCCATCCCGTTCCCGTCCGACATTCCGCACCTGCAGATATCAGACGCCGGCACTTCCCGGAATATCAGCATCGTCAACGGCCAGTACTCGGCCAGTTTCTTGAAAAACATCATCCTGACGCCCACCCAGCCCGGGGAGTTCGTGATCCCGGCGCTCACCGCCGAGGTGGGCGGCCAGGTGCTCACCACCCCGCCGCTGAAGTTGACCGCCGTCAAAGCCCCCACCTCGGCGGTGGATGGCGCGGGGGAGCAACTGGCGTTCTTCCGCCTTTTTGTGCCCCGCAAGGAGGTTTACGTGGGGGAAATCCTCGCCATCGAACTCCAGGTCTGCATTCGCGAGGGCCTCGCCAACGGGGAAGACATCCTGCAGAGCTTCGACCAGTTCAACGGCTGCCCGCTGAAGGTCGAGGGCGTCAGCCTCATCAAGACGGCCCACGCCCAGCGCCGCCGGGGACAAATTGGAAACGCCGGCTATGGCATCGCGACGCTCGTCACCTCGCTTTCACCGCTCCGCTCCGGGCCCATCTCCATCAGCTCCATGGAGGTGCCGCTCACGTTGCAGATTCCCTTGCCGAACCAGCGCCGCCGGGACCCGTTCGACCCCTTCGGCATGTTTCAGCGCCTCCAGGTCGAAGAGCGGCGCGTGACCTTGTCCGCGGAGCCGGAGACGCTCGAAGCCCTGCCGCTGCCGGCCGAGGGCGTTCCCGCCGGGTTCAACGGCGCGGTCGGCAGCTTTGCCATGACCGTCACGGCCGGCCCCACCAACGTGGCCGTCGGCGACCCGGTCACCGTCAAAATCCAACTCGCCGGCCGCGGGGCGTTCGACGCGCTGGCTCTGCCGGAGCAGACCGCCTGGCAGGATTTCAAGACCTATCCGCCCACGGCCAAGGTGGAGACGACCGATCCGCTCGGGTTGCAAGGCGTCAAGACGTTTGAGCAGGTGGTTGTGCCGCAGAACCCGGAGCTCAAGGCGCTGCCCGCCTTGGCGTTCAGCTTTTTCGATCCGGAGCAAAAACGCTACCGCACCCTGACGCAGCCGCCCATCCCGCTGATCGTCCGCCCCGGAGGGCCGGCGCCGGTGGCGGTGGCGGCGGCCTCCGCGCGCAACCCCGCGGCGGAAGCCCCGCCGCCCGCGCCCGACATTGTGCATATCAAACCGCGGCTCGGGGCGATGGCCCAGGTGGCGGCGCCGCTGGTTTTCCAGCCGCGGTTCCTGGCCTGGCAAGCCCTCCCGCTGCTGGCCTGGCTTTCGGCGTTGCTGTGGCGGCGGCGCGCCGAGGCGCTGGCCGCCAATCCCCGCCTGCGCCGCCGCCGGCGGGTGGCCCAGGTCGTCCGCCAGGGCCTCGCCGAACTGCGCCGGCACGCCGCGGGCAACCGCTCCGACGACTTCTTTGCGACGCTGGCGCGCCTGCTGCAGGAGCAGCTTGGCGAGCGGCTGGACCTGCCGGCTTCGGCCATCACGGAGGCGGTCATTGACGAGCATCTCCGCCCGCGCGGCGTGCCGGAGGCGGTGCTGGGCTCCCTGCGCGAGCTGTTCCAGACCTGCAACTTCGCCCGCTATGCGCCGATTAAATCCAGCCAGGAACTGACGGCCATGATCCCCAAAATCGAGGCCGCCCTGCGCGATCTCCAGGAGCTGGAACTGTGAACCGCATCCCGAGACGCAACTGCCTGGGCGCGCCGGCGGGGCTGGCCATGCTGCTGCTTGCCCTGTTCGCCGCGGGCGCCCGCGCGGACGATCCCCCCGCCGCCGCTTTTGAAGCCGCCAACAAGCTGTATGAGGAAGGCCGCTTTGCCGAAGCCGCCGCCGCCTACCAGAAACTGGCGCCGCCCGGCCGGACTTCCGCCGCCCTGTGTTTCAACCTCGGCAACGCCTGTTTCAAGGCCGGCCAGCTTGGCCGGGCCCTGGCCGCCTACCGCCAGGCGGAACTGTTGACGCCGCGCGATCCCGACCTGCGGGCCAACCTCCAGTTCGCGCGCAGCCAGGTCCATCCCCCCACGCTCACGCCCGGCCGCCTGCAGCGCTGGCTTGGGCGGCTGACGCTGAACGAATGGACGCTGCTGGCGGCGGGGGCGGTCTGGCTGTGGCTGTTGCTGCTGGCGTTCCTGCAATGGCGGCCCGCCCTCCGCCCGGCCCTGCGGCACTACGTCCGCGCCCTGGCCCTGCTGGCGGCGCTGTTGTGCGCGGGCGCGGCCTTCGCCCTGCGCGCCGCCCGCTTCACCCCCACGGCCATCGTCATCGAGCCCGAGGCGGTGGTGCATTATGGCCCGCTGGCGGAATCGCCCGCCGCCTTCAGCGTTCACGACGGCGCCGAGCTGCGCGTCCTGGATCAAAAGGACGACTGGCTCCAGGTCAGCGCCGGCCCCCGCCGCACCGGCTGGCTCCGCCGCGGCCAAATCCTTCTCCCCGGCCGCTGAGGGGGCGCCCGGGGGGCCTGCATTTAGGGGTTGCCAACCCCGGGCGAAGCGGGTAAATATAGGCATCGTTTATAGCGGTCGGCCTGTTTGTATGGTTCAGACAACAACTGCATGAATCGGTCTCAACCCACGGGGGTGTCTTGAGTCGTCCATTTTCTTCCCGCGCTTCGGCTTCCCGTTCGTTTGTCAGAGTCAACGGCAAAATCCGCGCTCGCGAAATTCGCGTGATTGACGGCGACGGCAATCAACTGGGCATTATGTCCCTCGGGGACGCCCTCACCCTGGCCCGCTCCCAGGGCGTGGACCTGGTCGAGGTTGCGCCCAACGCCGCCCCGCCGGTCTGCCGGCTGGTGGATTATGGCAAGTTCCGGTATGAACAGGCCAAACGCGATAAGGAATCCCGGAAACACCAGCACGCCACCAAGGTCAAGGAAGTGCAGCTCAGCCCCAAGATTGACCCGCACGATTTGAGCGTCAAGCTGCAGCGCGCCATCGAGTTTTTGTGCGAAGGCATGAAGGTCAAGATCGCGCTGCGGTTCCGCGGCCGGGAAATGGCGCACACCGAAATTGGCTTTGAAGTCGTGCAGCGGTTCCTCGCGAGCATCGCCGCGTATGGGCAGCCGGACTTCGAGCCCAAGCTGGTCGGGCGCGGCCTGCATGTGATGATTTCCCCCCTGCCGCGCAACAAGCGCCCCAAGGCGCCCCCCCCGCCCGAGGCCACGCCCCTCGCGCCGCCGCCGCCCGCGCGCGCCGTTCCGGCGCCGTTGGCCCCGCCCGCGCCCACATCCCCCGCGGCCGATTCCCGGGGCGGCGAATCCCGGGGCGGCGGCTTTGTGAACAATCCGTTTTCCGGCCTCGACCTTGACTCGTAGCCTGCCGGGACGAACCTTGCCATGCGCCACACCAGCCGCCAAACCTCCAACACCAGCAACGTCCTGTCCGTGATCATGGGCGGGGGGCAGGGCACCCGCTTGTTTCCGCTGACCAAAGATCGCGCCAAACCGGCGGTGCCGCTGGCCGGCAAATACCGCCTCGTGGATATCCCCATCTCCAACTGCATCAACTCCGGCCTGCGGCGCGTTTATTTGCTCACCCAGTTCAACTCCGCCTCCCTGCATCGGCACATCTCGCAATCCTATAAGTTCGACCACTTCACCGGCGGCTTCGTGGAAATCCTCGCCGCCGAGCAGACCTACGCCGACAACTCGTGGTACCAGGGCACCGCGGACGCCGTTCGCAAAAACATGGTGCATTTCCTGAACCACGAATGGGATTACCTGCTCATCCTCAGCGGCGACCAGCTTTACCGGATGGACTTCCGGCATATCATCAGCCAGCACGCCGAAACCGACGCCGATATCACGGTGGCAACCATCCCCGTCGCCCGGGCCGCGGCCCAATCCCTCGGGATCATGCAGGTGGACGCCCAGCGCCGCATCACCCGCTTCGTGGAAAAACCCAAAGACCCCGCCGTGCTGGACACCCTCAAACTCCCGCCGGACTGGCTCGACCCGCTGGGCCTCCCGGCCGGCGGCGAGACGTTCCTCGCGTCCATGGGCATTTATGTGTTCAACCGCGGCATCATTCGCGGCCTGCTGGAGAGCAAACTGACCGACTTCGGCAAACACGTCATCCCCGACGCCATCCAAAACCTGCGCGTTTTCTCTTATGTCTTCCAGGGGTATTGGGAGGACATTGGCACCATCCGCGCCTTTTTCGAAGCCAACCTCGATGTCACCAGCGAACTGCCGCGCTTTAACTTCTTCGATATGGCCGCGCCCATCTTCAGCCGCCCGCGCTTCCTGCCCGCCTCGAAGATCAACGGCGCCCAGATTGACCACGCGGTGATTTCCGACGGCTGCATCCTCAATCGCGCCATCATCTCCAACAGCATCATCGGCCTGCGCTGCAGCGTCGGCGTCGGCACCGTCCTGAACCGGGTGATCCTCCTGGGCAGCGATTACTACGAATCCCTCGAATCCATCCGCGCGCACGAGCAAATCGGCCGCCCCCGCATTGGCATCGGCACCAATTGCCGCATCCAGAACACCATCGTGGATAAAAATGCCCGCATCGGCGACAACGTGGTGATTTCTCCCGACGGCAAGCCGGAAAAGGTGGACCACGCCAATTACTACATCCGCGACGGGATTGTCATCATCCCCAAAAACGGCGTCATCCCGCACGGAACGGTGATTTGACCCCGGCCCCGAACCCCCCTCGCTAACCGCGCCCGGCCAATGCCGGCTTCCCCGCCGGCCGCGGCGGATTTTCCGGCGCGCCGCCCTCGCGGTTGGATTCGCCAGCCAAGCAGTTCGTTGAGGCCGCCTGCGGGTCTGTCGGATATGTCCCGGCCTCGATGGAGCGAGAGCGCACGGCTAAAGCACCCAACGTCAACGTTTCAGGTAAGACATTCGCGAAGCCAAAAGCCCTCCGAACGCCCGCCCGCCCGTGAAAAATCCCCTCCCACCAGCTTCGATTTCACAACTAACCGTTTTTCAACGGCTTATTACTCATCATCCCGTCCCACCTCATCCTTGTATCCCCAGCTTCCTTCCCATGCACGCACCTCTCCTATCCCCCGCCTCCGCGCCGTGTACAAGGGGTGTACAAGGGATGCCCACCGGGAGCTCATAGGATTTTAGCTGGTACACCCGATGAGCACCCCTTGTACACCCCTTGTACACGGCGCAGAGGCAGGATAAACGCACGGTATTCGGATAATGGGTAGAGATGCCTGGAAAGGTCAAAATAAGAGGGGAGAATGGAAGGATAATTGCTAAGCTCGGTAAAAACAGTTATTTATGAAGCCAGGGCTGGCAGAAAGTGGTTTTTCAAGGGCGGGCGGGCGTTCGGAGGGCTTTTGGCTTCGCGAATGCCTTTCGTCTGTAAAGCCAGGGACTTGCGCGTTCTGTGGGGTCGAATAGAAGTTGGAATCTGAGTCGTTTTGGCTTAAGCTGGAACGGTTCAAATTCCCTCGATTTCGGCGCTTTGAATCCCGGATTTTACAAGCGAAAGGCGTTTGGGGTTGATCGGCCAGGTCATTGGATTCGTCAACTCAGGGGTTCTTGAGGACTGCGGCCTGGGCGGTCGGGCTCACGCAGGCTCCGAGGGAACGATGGTGCACGGTTGGGCGGTCCACTTGAATTATCCAGCTTAGAAAAACTGCTCCGTTCGGCAGCGTCATATTAGCAATTTTCTTTCAGTTTCGTGTTGACAATTTTAGGGGGAGGAGTAAAATATCGGGTGTAAATTAAATAACAGATATTGAACTATGAAAACGGCGGCGATACGAATCATTCTATTGGTGGCTCTGGGCGCGGCTTTGAGCGGAATCAGCACATGGGCGCAACCACTGATCTGGTCGGACGACTTTGATGTGGATCACTCGGCCAATTGGTCAACGTGGACGCTGGGCACAGGTTCGGATGCCAATTTCTTCTTCGACTACAGCACTGTTGGGATCCCATCAGCACCCCATTCCAGCGGGACAACTATGGGTCTGCGGCTCCGGGCCAATCAATACGGGAGTACGGCGACGTTTCCCGGTGGCGTGAGCGTGTCGCCAATCGGCCTTAATCTCACCGGCGATTATAAGCTGCGTTTTGATGCGTGGCTCAATTTCAACGGCCCGGCTCCAGCTGGCGGCAACGGTTCCACCCAGATTACCGGGGCGGGCATTGGCACCGCCGGCACCTCGGCTCAGATCGCCGGCGGGGTGATTGACAGCATCATTTTCGGCACGAGCGCCGAGGGCGGGACAAGTGCGGATTATCGCGCATATGCGCCCGCCGCGCAGGCGAGCTATCAGGACAACAGTGGCGTTTACGCCGCCGGCACCACCTCGGGGGTGCGCAACAATTCGCATGCCTACTACTCCGGTTTTGGCGGGGCCAGCGCGCCTGCCGCGCAGTTGACCCTTTACCCGCAGCAGACCGGGGCGGTTGCGGCGGGCGCCCTGGGCTGGGAATGGCGGGATATGGAGATCACGAAGATTGGCAATACGGTCACCTGGCACGTTGACAGTCTGCTGCTGGCCACGGTGGATCTGACCACCGCCGGCACGTTGGGCGGAGGAAACATCCTGTTCAACCAATATGACATCAACTCCACGGTCTCGACGGATCCCAATTCGCCCGATCTCCTGTTTGGGCTGATTGACAATGTGCGCGTGACGATGATTCCCGAGCCGGCTTCCGGCGCGCTGGCCCTTTTGGGCGGACTCGGGCTCTTCGCCGCATGGCGTCGGCGGAAGTAAGCCCTCCCAACCTTTCAACCTGTTCGAGCCGCCCGCTAGCCGGGCGGCTTTTGTTGTTGCGGGCGGGCGGGCTCGCGGTTAGCCTGGGGCCCGCACGGTGCGGCATCAAGGGATCATTCGATTGGGCCCGGGCGCGTTAACGCCGGGCTGGCGTTGCCCGGCCGCCAACCGCGGCGACGGCGGCGAACCGCATAAAAGGCTTTCCCACTGATGGAGTTCAAAACCAACCGGCGAAGCGTCCTGGTCGCGGCCGCCCTGGTCCTGGGCACGCTGTGGATCTACTGGCCGGTTCAGTACTGCGAATTCCTGAACTTCGACGACCCGGTTTACGTTACGCAGAACCCGATCGTGCGGGCGGGATGGTCGGCCCGGGGGATATGCTGGGCGTTCCAGACCTCCTATGCGAGCAACTGGCATCCCTTGACCTGGCTCTCGCACATGCTGGATTGCGAGTTCTACGGGCTGGCCGCCCGCGGGCATCATCTGACCAACGTCTTCCTGCACCTGGCGAACACGCTGCTGCTGCTGGCGTTTCTGCGCCGCGCGACCGGCGCGTTCTGGCCCAGCGCCCTGGTGGCGGCGCTGTTTGCCTGGCACCCGTTGCATGTGGAATCGGTGGCCTGGGTGTCGGAAAGGAAGGATGTCCTGAGCACGTGCTTCGGCCTGCTCGCCTTGCTGGCCTATGGCTTCTATGTCGAGCGCCCGGGCGCGCGGCGCTACCTGCTCGCCCTCCTGGCTTTCGGCCTGAGCCTGCTGGCCAAGCCGATGCTGGTCACCCTGCCGGGCTTGCTGCTGCTGCTCGATTACTGGCCGCTGGGACGGAGCGCGCCCGGCGCCGGGCCGCCGGCGGAGGGGCGCGGCGGCGGCCGGCTCCGGCGATGGCGGCGGCTGGTCTGGGAAAAGGCGCCGTTCTTCGGGTTGTCCCTGGTTTCGTGCGTCGTCACGTTCCTGGCGCAGAAGCGCGGCGGCGCGGTGGCCTCCCTGATCCATATTCCCCTCGGGGAGCGCGTGGCCAATGCGGCGACCGCCTACGCCGCCTATTTGTGGCAGACGTTCTGGCCGCTGGAGCTGGCCGTTTTCTATCCGCATCCCGTGCATCCGGCGGGCGCCAAAGTGCTGGCGTCGCTGCTGGTGCTGCTCGCCGTGTCGGCGGGAGTTTTTCTTGGCCGCCGCCCCTGGCTGATCATGGGCTGGTTGTGGTTTCTGGGCGCCCTGGCGCCGGTGATTGGGCTGGTGCAGGTGGGCGATCATGCGCGGGCCGATCGCTATACCTATTTGCCGCTGGTTGGCCTCTTCATCGGCATCGTGTGGACGGCCACCGGGTTTGCCGCCGCCCGCCCCGCCTGGCGAAAACCGCTTTGGGGGCTGGCGGCGTGTGTGGGCGTGCTGCTCGGGCTGGAAACCCGCGTGCAACTGGCGCACTGGAAAAACAGCGAGACCCTTTTCCGGCGCGCGCTGGCGGTGACCGGCCGCAACTACCTGGCGCACAACAACCTGGGGAACGTGCTCGATTTATCCGGCCGGCACGAAGACGCCAAACGGCATTACGAGGCCACCCTGCGCATCCGGCCGGATTTCGCCGGAACCCACTATAACCTGGCCAATGTTCTCACCCGCGAAGGCGACTTCGACGCCGCGCTCCAGCACTATCGCGCGGCCCTTGCCCTGCAGCCCAACTATGCGGACGCCCACCACAACCTCGGCGTGTTGCTGGCCCGCCGCGGGCGGGTGGACGAAGCCCTCGAACATTACCAGGCCGCGCTCCGGTCGAATCCCGCCTTTGCCGACGCCCACAACAGCCGGGGCAACCTGCTCTTCCAGCAAGGCCGGCTCGACGAAGCCGCCGCCGCGTATCGCGCCGCCCTGCAAACCCGGCCCGATTTCCTGGACGCCCGGCTGAACCTCGCCCTCACGCTGCAACAGGCCGGCCCGGCGGACGAGGCCGCGCAGCAGTACGCCGAGGCGGTGCGGCGGCACCCGGAATCCCCGCGGGCGCATAGCGACTGGGGAATTCTCCTGGCGCGGCGGGGGCGGCTTCCGGAGGCGGAGCATCACCTGGCCGAGGTCGTGCGCCTTGACCCCCAAAGCGCCAATGCCCGCTACAACCTGGGGAACGTTCTTCTGGAGCAAGGCAAGACCGGAGCGGCCGCCGCGCAGTACGCCGAAGCCCTGCGGTTGAATCCCGGCGACGCCCAGGCCCGGCAGAAACTGGAGCGGCTGACTTCCGCGGCGGCCCCGGCCGAACCCCGGCTTCCGGAGCCGCCGTAGCCGGCGGGGGTAAATCAGGCCGGGCGCGCGGGCGGGCGGCCCGGGGAAGCGCGGCAGGGGCCGGCCGTCCAGGGAGCCGCGTTTTCGCCGTCTTTGCGGGACGGAGGAAAGGCCTTGCGCGGCGGCAGGGGAACTTCTAGGATGCCGAGTTAGTTTGCTGGTAAAGCTCGGAGTGCGAACTCTTTACAACATACTGTTCACGATCGGCTTTGTCTTGTCCGCGCCGTACTACTTTATGCGAATGCGGCGGCGCGGCAATTGGCGGCAAGGTTTTGGCGAGCGCTTTGGGCAGTACAGCACGAAACTCAAGCAGGCCATCACCAATCGGGACACGATCTGGATGCACGCTGTCAGCGTGGGCGAAGTCAATGTCTGCACGCAGTTGATTCGCGCGCTGGAGCCGCGCCTGCCGAATCTCAAGATCGTCGTTTCGACGACGACCACCACCGGGATGGGCGAATTGCACAGCAAGCTGCCCAACCATATCAGCAAGATCTACTACCCGATTGACCGCCGTCCGTATGTCAACCGCGCCCTGGCCTCGATTCGCCCGGTGGCCATTGTGCTGGTGGAGGCGGAGATCTGGCCGAACTTTCTCTGGCGCGCCCAGAAACTGGGCATCCCGGTGTTCCTGGTCAACGCCCGCCTGTCCGATCGCTCCTGGCGCGGCTACCGGCGCTTCCGCTTTCTTTTCAAGCCGCTCTTCGCCATGCTTGCCGGCGTCGGCGCGCAAAACGAGGCCGATGCGGCCCGGCTGCGGCAACTGGGCTGCCGGCCGGAGGCGATTCATATGGTGGGCAGCCTGAAGTTTGACGCCGCCCGGCTCGATGAGCGCCGGCTGCTCGACGTGCCCGCGCTGCTGCGCCAGGTGGGCGTGCCGGCCGGCGCGCGCCTCCTGGTGGCCGGCAGCACGCACGCGGGCGAAGAAGTCATCCTGGCCGAGCTGTTCCTCCGGCTGCGCCAGCGTTTCCCCGACCTGTTCCTGGTTCTGGTGCCGCGCCACTTCGAGCGCAGCCGCGAAGTCGGGCGCGACGTGGCGGCGCGCGGCCTGAAGATTGTTTATCGCACGGAAGTGATGAACCACACCCGCCTGAAGCCCGGCGACGCCGATTGCCTGATTGTCAACAGCACCGGCGAATTGAAACACTTCTACGAACAGGCCACCGTCATCTTCGTTGGCAAGAGCCTGACCGCCCAGGGCGGCCAGAACCCGATCGAGCCGGGCGCGCTGGGCAAAGCCATGGTCTTTGGCCCCCACATGCAGAACTTCGCCGAAGTCGTGCGCAGTTTTCTGCAGCAGGAAGGCGCCATCCAGGCGCGGGACGCCGCCGAATTGGAGTCGGCCCTGGGAGAACTGCTGGCCAGCCCGGCGCGGCGCGAACAGCTCGGCCGGAACGCGCTCAAGGTCGTCCGCGAGAACCTGGGCGCGGTGATTCGGACGGTGGACATGATTGTGGAGCAGCTCGCGCCCGGCAACGGAGGCTGAACGGCGGGGCGGCCCGGCGGGCCCGGTCAGGGCGTCGCCCGGGCGGGCGGGGCTTTTGCCTGCAGGCGCAGCAGGACGGCGGCATAACGGCGGCCCAGTTCGCGCTGCGAGGCGGCGTCAAAGTGCAACTGGTCGCCCTTGTCCTTCAAGCCTTTGGAGCGCGCGCAACCGGTCCCCGGGACGGCGCGGGGAAGGCGGGCGATGGCGGCATTGACCTCCCGCGCATAGGGCGAGCGATCCGGGCCGCGGTCATAAAGGAACTCGCCGATCTGGCCCGCCACAAAGGGCAGCCCCGGCGCTCCCAGCTCGGCCCGGAGATCCTGAACCATCTGGCCCAGGCGGGCGCCGTACGAGCTGGCGTTGGTAGCCGCGCCGGCATCGCTTTCGCCCTGGTGCCAGAGGATGCCCGCCAGCGTGCCGTCGCGCATCGCCCGCCGGGCCCGGTGGACGGCGTTGGAATACAAATCGCCGCCCCGCTGCCAGCGGCGCAGGGGCGTGCCGCCCAGGGCGCAGGGCACCAGCCCGATGGTCGCGCCGGGCTTCTTGCGGGCCATGGCCTTCCCGAAAGCCAGCCCCGGACCGACGCCCAACAGGGCGGGCTTGTCATGCGTGATGGGCTCGACGGCTGGCTCCCATTGGTTCTGCCGGGTGAACACCAGCACGCGCGGGTGAGGCGTTTGGTCTTCGTCCGCAAGCTGGCCGCGCCCGGCCATGTTGGACTGGCCCAGGAGCAGATAAAGCTCCAGCTTCTCTTTGGCGGGAAGCGAGGCCGGTTGAATCGGGGCCGCGCCCGCGGGCGAAACCAGGAGGCTAAGCGCGTTGGCGAGAATGGCCGCGAAGACCAGCCCCGGCCGCCCGGGGGGCTGGTTTCGGTTGGGGCGGGAAAACCTCTTCATGCGGCCAGGGCCGGGATGAACGGCGGCAGGGGGCAATCAAGGGTATCGGCGATGGCGCGCAGCAATTCGGCTTCCATCCCCTGGATGACGCCGTCGGCGGCCACGGTTCGGGCGCAGGCGTTGAGCACGTTCTTCTTGATTTGCGGCGCCGCCAGGGAGAGCCGGTTCAACGCGGTGTCCACCTGCGCCAGTTCGCAATCCGCCTCGGGCAGCAGGCTTAATTCCGCCCGGGCGGCATAGCCGAGCGGCTGTGCTCCCCGCTGGAAGGCGGCGGCGATTGCGTCCGGCTGGTCATGGCCGAGATAAGCCAGCGCCGAGAGCAGGACGGCGCAGTCCCCCGCCAGCGCCTTCAGCGAGTAATACTGGATGACCGGCGGGCGGGCGGGCTGGAAGTGCGGCTCCAGGTGGCGCAGCACAATTTTTTGCAGCACATACTCGAACAGGTCAATCTGGCCGTCGCTTTCCACGAGCTTTTGCACTGCGGCGCGAAACTGCCGGAACTGGACCGGCGACAGGTTGCGCAGGCCGGGCAGGGCCAGGTCCACCAGCGGCAGTTTGGCGAGGGGAGCGACGGCCTGGACTTCCGGCCAGAGGCGGAGCGTTTCCTGGGCGACGATGGTGGAGGTAAGGCCGTCCAACTCGTCCAGTTGGCGGCGGCGCAGGGCCTCGTCGTCGCTCAGCAGCAGCGCATAAACCAACGCGCTGGCGCCCAGGCCCTCGCGCGCGGCGGCCCGCAGGCTTTCCGGGATGGAGCCGCGCCATTCCTCGGCATACTTCAGGTGCGCCGGCGTGGGAACGCCGAGGCCGGCCAGGGCGAGCGGGGCGGTGATGACCGGCGGCGCCAGCCCGGCCTGGCCCGCGGACGCGCGCGGCGCGCCGGGGAACGGAAAAGGAATCGGCGGGCGCGGCGTCGCGGGCGCTGCCGGTGTTGCGGGCGGCGCCGGCTCCTCCAGGTTTACCGGCTTGAACCGGCCGTCAAAGTCCGGTTCCAGGGCCCGGATGCGCTCGGCCAGCGGCGGGTGCGTGTCCAGCCAATGCAGGAAGGATTCGCCAACGCCGTTGCCAAAGAACAGGTGGCTGGCTTCGCTGGCCTGCGCGGCCTGGAGTTGCGAGCCATGCGCCAGGCCGCCGATCTTTTTCAGCGCGCCGGCCAGGCCCGCCGGGTTGCGCGTAAATTGCACCGCCGAAGCGTCGGCGAGAAACTCGCGCTGGCGGCTGACGGCGGCCTGGATGAGGCGGCCAAAGAAAACCCCCACCCAGCCAATCAGCAGCAGCGCCAGGCCCAGCAGTGGCAGCGGGTTCCGGTCCCGGCTGCTGCGGCTGCGGGCCTGGAGGAGTATCCGCCCGATGACCGCCAGGCACAGGATGCCGAAAATGAGGCCCATGAGGCGCAGGTTGAGCCGCATATCGCCGTTGAGGATGTGGCTGAATTCGTGGCCAATGACGCCCTGCAGCTCATCGCGGGTGAGCAACCGCAGCGCGCCGGCGGTGACGGCAACGACGGCATCACTGTGGGTGTGGCCGGCGGCGAAGGCGTTGATGCCGCTTTCCGCGGGCAGGACATAAACCTGCGGCACCGGGAGGCCCGCCGCCAGCGCCATCTCCTCGACGATGTTCCGCAGCTTGCGCTCGTCCGGATCGGTGGTCGCCGGGCTGACCGGCCGCCCTCCCAGCATCGTGGCCACAGTGCTGCCGCCGCGGGACAATTCCCAGGTCTTGAACGCGCTGCCCACGCCAATCACCGTCAGCGTGCCCGCCGCCGCCCCGAGCAGGAGCTGCGGATTCCAGAACGACAGCTGCGCCCGCGAGCGGATGATGTCTCCATCGTGGTATTCAAAGTGCCGGCGCGGCCCCAGGCCGGCAAAGATCAGCAGCAGGGCCGCATAAACCGACGCGATCAGCATGACCACGCCGCCGGCGAAATAAACCACCAGCAGCCGGGTGTTGCGGCGGGCGCGATCCTGTCGTTCGAAGAAATCCATGATCCTTGGCCGGGCGCTCCCGGAGCGGCGAAAGCCGGGGCCTCAAAACGTCACGCGGGGCGCTTCCTTTTCGGCGGGCTTTTCAATGACAAACAGTTCCGCCGGCGCGAAGTTGAACGCCCCGGCGATCAGGTTGGTCGGGAAGGTCTCACGCCGGGTGTTGTAGCTCATCACCGCGTCATTATACGCCTGGCGGGCGAAGGCAACCTTGTTTTCCGTGGATGTGAGTTCTTCCATCAGGGTGATCATGGTCGTGTTGGCCTTCAGATCCGGATACGCCTCGGCCAGGGCGAAGAGCCGCCCGAGGGTGCCGGCCAGGGTGGTCTCCGCGCTGGAAAGCTGTTTCATGGCCGCGGCGTCGCCGGGATTTTGCGCCGCGCCCGTGCTGGCGGTGGCGGCGGCGTTGCGGGCGGCGATGACGGCTTCGAGCGTGCCGCGCTCGTGCTTGAGGTAGCCCTTGGCGGTCTCGACCAGATTGGGGATCAGGTCGTAACGCCGTTTGAGCTGCACATCAATCTGGGCGTAGGCGTTCTTGAAGCGGTTGCGCAAAGCAACCAGTGAATTATAGGCGCCGATGATCCACAGGATAGCCAGCAACACCAGGCCGCCAATGACCAGGACCGGAACCGCCAATAAGCTTTTCAACATAGTAATCCTTTCGTTTATTGCTTAACAGCTAGGCCAGGCGGCGGGCCTGGGCAATTACAAAGTGCGGCGGGAAATGGAATAAACCGGCGCCCCCGCCGCGCCGGCAACACGCCGCGGGCGGGCGGGACGCGCCTTAGCCTTAATCCGCCGGCCGGGCAAACCCCTGCGCCCGCAGCCAGAAGACGCAGTCGCGGGTCCAGGGATGCCGCCGCTCCGGGTTCCAGTCGCGCGTGCCCAGGCCGAGGCCATGCGAGCCTTTCTGGTAAATATGCAAATCGAAAGGCACCCCAACGCGGCGCAGCGCCAGGGCCAACTGCAGACTGTTCTCCACCGGCACCGCGGGATCCTCATACGTATGCCAGATGAAACAAGGCGGGGTGTCCCGGGTCACGTGCAATTCCGCGGACAGCTCGCGGGCCAGTTCCGGCGCCGGGTCATTGCCCAGCAGATTGCGCTTCGAGCCCGTGTGTGTGAATTCGCCCATCGTGATGACCGCGTAGCATAAAATGACGGCATCCGGCCGGGAGCTGACACGCTCGATGGGGTCGGCAGCTTCAGGTTTGCCGGCGTTGAAATGAGTCATCAGCGTGGCCGCCAGGTGGCCGCCGGCCGAAGACCCCATGATGCCAATGCGCTTCGGGTCGAGCCGCCATTGATTCGCGCGTGCGCGCACCGTGCGCAGCGCGCGGGCGGCGTCCAGCAGCATGATCGGGTGTTGGTAGCCCGCGGAGCCGAGCCGGTACTTCAGCACAAACCCGGCGATGCCAGCTTCGTTCAGGAAACGCGCGTAGTCCGCGCCCTCATGCGCGGCCAGTCCGGCGTAACCGCCGCCGGGGCAGATCACGATGGCGGCGCCGGTCGCCTTGTCCGGTTCGGGAAGATAGGGGGTAAGCGTGGGGATATCCTTATCCCCCTGGCCCAGCGCGCCGGGCGCCCCGTCGGGCCAGAGCGGAAACGAGTTGGCGGGCTGAGCCGGCGCCGCGGCGAGCCAGGTAAAGAATGCGGCCATAACAATAATGCGCTTCATTGCACCGGCAGCATAGCCACGCCCGGAAATATTCGCGATGGAAATATGAAGCCCGTCAGGCCGCCGGTTTCTTCCGGCCGGAGGGCTGGAATGCTTGTCCAATAGCATGCCCGCTTCAGTGCGGCGGGAAATCTTGCTGTAAGAACTCAGCGATGGCTTTGGCCGCGAGTGCGTGGGCCGCTTGATTCGGATGCGCGTCGTGACGATTGACAACCCAGTTTGCGGAGGCGTGAGCTTCAAAGAGCGGCAGCAGATCGAGGTGCGGCACTCCGGCATCGCGCCAGAATTGGCCCAACTGGGCATGGACTGGGCGGTAGTCGTAGCCAGGGCCGAGGCGGTGAAGAAATGGAAAGGTCACCACCCGGAACCGGCCGCCATGGCTCTCGATAAAGTCCCGCAGGGATAGCAGCCGCTTTTGTTGGGCTTCCCAGGTGGGGCCGTTATACAGCTTGCGAACGAATTGGTAATAGTTCGACACATCCGGGTCAAACCGGCCGCGGAACCAGTAATAATAAGTGTCGAGGAAGAAACTATGCCGGATGAAGAAATTGGTGGGCGGGTTGGAGCGGACCCGGGCATCAACAATGTAGGCTTCATCCGTAACGTCGCCAATATCATTCAGGACATAGACCAGGACCACTTGGTCGAACTGGTAACCTTGCCGAACCAGTTCTTCAGCGACAAAGATTTCGTCGCCGGTGTCGTAGCCGTTGACGGCCATGACATGCACCTCATCCTGGGTGAGGTGGCGGATCTGGTTGGCGAAACGGTCTTCGACGTTGGGGATGCCGTGGCCGGCGGTGAAGGAATCGCCGATAAAAGTGATGCGGCGGCGGCCGGGGGTGCGAGTGGGAGGATAATCACTGACGTTGTCGCGAAACCCGGCATTGTTCGGGCGCCAATGGCGGTCGAACCACCGCTGGTTGACGCGCGTCAGGCCGAAGGCGTCGGTTGTATCGTAGCAGAAGCGAAAGTAGAACTCCCCGACAGCGAGGAGCAGGGACACCAGAAAAGCTGAAAGCAAAGCGTTGCCCAGGATGACCGTGGCGGCCCGCCGCCGCCGCCCGGCGCGGCCAGACCAGCGGATGAACCAGGCGCCTGCCGCGCCGATGAGAACCGGCAGGCCCAGGAACAGCACGCTCACCAGAACATCGCCGATGTCGGCAAAAGTTTTCATGCGGATCGGGGCAGGGTTGTCAGAAATCCGATGCCGGCAGTTGGTTTGGGCAGGTCGTGCGCCCAACTCCGCTTCCAGCCTGGACGATTGCTTTTCAGAACGCAGCCAGCATACTGCATTACGACCGTAGCACAAGATTCCAACACCCCTCGGCCAGGTGGCGCAGCCGAAAATTCCCGCAAAGATGCGGAAGTTAACCGGAGTTCGCAGGGTCGTGGGGTTGAGCCAGCGTCAATCAGGGTGCCGGTGCTGGCGGAACCCGGTGGCCGGCATCAGCCGTTTTTCCATGGCTGCCCTCTTCCCACCAGGTGGTGGTTTAGCGGGGGGCACATCGCCGGGCGGCAAATAGGCTCCAAGCCAGCAAGACCACGGCTGCCAAACCCGCCAAACCAAGCCCCCAGGTAAAGCTGGCAGGGGCGTAGCGAAACTCCAGGCGGCTGACGCCCGCAGGCAGGAGAACACCGCGGATGGCGTGGTTGGTTCGGAGGATCGGCACGCGGCGGCCATTCACATAGGCGCGCCAGCCGGCATCCCAGCGATCGGTCAACACCACCAACCCCGGCGTCTCCATATTTGCAGCGACAATGATGCGGGTGGGGGCTTCTTCCAGAATGCGGGCGCTGCCGTTGGCCGGGCCGGGCAAGTGGACGGGGCGTTCGACGTAAGCGACTTCCCGCGGGTCAAAGTCCGCCGCCGCCAGTTTCGCTAATCGCAGACTGTCCTCCGTCACCATTTCGACGCGGCGCGGCACGAAGACACGGCCCAGGGCATTCGAATTAACCATTACCCAGTAGTCGGGGCTCTGGAAAGCGGGGCGCGCATTGTCCGGGGGCAAGCCGCGAAAGATCACATAGCGGACATCCAGAAAGTCGAGCACCGGCGGCAATCGCAGTGTCCCCTCGGGAGTGATGGTGACCCGAGGGATCAACCACTGGGTTTGGGCCAGGGGAATCACCGCCGATTGGGGGTCTGCCGCGCTCATTAGCAGTTCGGTCAGCCGTTTCGGGTCCATGCCGTCATAGCCGCGGATGTCCCGCAAGCCGCACAGGGCGGCCAGGTTTGCCGGCAGGCATTGGCAGCCGATTACCCGGCCGGGATCGGCTCGGGCTACTTCGGCCAGGGCCGGAAGCGGTGGGAAGTAAAGGGCGGGATCGCATTGGGCGTTGCGGCCGTAACCGAACCAGAGCAGATCGCCCACCAGCGCCACCGCCAGGAAAGGTTTTCCGTGCCATTGCCAGAACCGCCCGGACCACAGCAACCACCAGCCCAACAATCCCACCCCACACCAGCCCGCTGCCGCCGCATAGTGCCGCACGAACCATGACTGCACCTGGCGCACTTCCGCGAGGTCGCGAACCCACGGCAGGGGCTTTCCGTTCAGGATGGCTGCCGCAAGTTGCGTATCCACCGGTTCCGGCAGGAAGAATATGCGGTAACCACACCAAAGACCCAGCGCGGCCAGCAGGGCTGGCGGCAGACCGAACCACCCGCGCCGGCGCAACGGACCTTGCCATAAAACTTCGAGGCCAATAACCATCATGGACAGCAGGGCAAACGCAGCGGCAAACGCGAGGCGGCGATGAGGAAACATGTTTAAACCCGGCAGGCGCATCAGGTGAACCAGACCCGGGATATTCAGGCTCCATCCCAGCGCCAGGAAGAAGATGAGCACGAAGAATCCATTGATCTTCCGGTGACGCCGGCTGCAGCAGGCGACTGGCGCAACCAGCAGGGTGGCTAAAACACCGCAGTAAGCGGCAGCCGAGCTTTCCATTTCATTGTAATTTGCCAGGCGGAAGCTGCCCGACTGCACGGAGCCATACAAATCCGGCAGAACTACCTGGGGCAGGGCCGCCAGCCCCACCGGCGGATGATCTTCCTCGCCGCCGAACCGCCGTTCCATGCGGGCGCTGGTTTGCGCGTAATCCAGGAAAGGCAAAATATACGGGGCGGCCAGCAGCAGCCCCAGGCCGAACCCGGCAGCCAGGGTCAGGGCGGCTTTTCGGGCTGCCGGCTGAAGCCATTGGCGGGGATAGGCGTCGTACAGGCACCACAAAGCGAATACTCCAGAAACCAGGAGCGCCAGGGCCGCAACATCAAGCTGGCCGCTTACCGCGACCAGCCCGGTCGTTAGGCTGAGGGCCACCGGCGCGGCGCGATGCGTGGCGCGCGCGGTTTCGGCTATCGCCAGCAGAATCCAGGGCAGCCAATAAACAGCCACGCCGGTGGGATACCCTTGCCAGAAGATGAAAAAGGCGGTTAGCGGATAGCACCAGGCACCGATTGCCGCCGGCCAAAAGCTGACAGCCAGCAGGCGGCGGAAGAATCGGTAGGCGCCCAGGCCCGCAACGACGGCCGCCAGCGCCCACGACCAGGCCAGCGCGACCGGGGAGGCGAAGGCGTATTGCAGCGCCAGCAGCGGGGAAAACTTCGGCCAGATGAAAGGCACCCCTGCGAAGTTGTCAGGCCCCCACTGGGGCAGCCGTCCGGCATGAAACTCCGACACCGCGAAGCGGCGCGCGGGCTCGAAAAGGTAGAGGATATCACTGAGGAACAGGTTCCGCGGTTCGAGGTACGTGCCGTCCGGGCGCGGCGGCAGATATACGCCGGGCTCGCCGAGTATGTCCAGGGGCAGCAATAGCTTGCTTCCGATCAGGGACGGCCCGTAAAGCACCGCCTGCCCCAGCAGCAACCCCGCCAGAACAATGATCAGCCGGATGCAGCCGGGCGGTTCTTCGCGGGCGGGTTTGCTGTTTGCGCCGCAAGGCATGGGGTTATTGCGGCTGGCACCGCCGAAGATTTCCGGGGCTGGGGATGCGCGCGCGTTCAGGCATACGCCTGTTTACCAGACTCGCAGCCGGCGTTCCCCTTCTTTCAGGCGCTCGAAGGGGCCGGGGGTTGGGTGGGCGGCGCGGCGGCGCTGGCCAAAGTAATCACGGTCAACCCGCAGGGGCGTGCCGTCGGGATTCTCATACGCCAAAGCGGACACCCGGGCGCGGCCGAGCCGGTCGGTGGTCACGAGGCGGGCCGAGGGGTTGCGCATGGCCGGCAACCAGGCCCATTGCAGAAAGACTTTCGGGCCGTCTTCCACCAGGCGCATTTGCGGGTCCGGCGCGGGCAGGTTGAGGGCGTTGTCTTCCCGCGCATAGGGGCGGGCGCCGTGGCAATACACGTTGCCTCCCGTTGACAGCGGGTGCTCCCGGGGGTCATAGGCCGCCAGCCCGAATTCTCCCCGCGCGCCGGCGCCTTTGCCCAGCAGCAGGTTGTTATAGAAACGGTTGTCGCCGCCTTTGACGTCCACCAGTCCGGCGACAGCCGTGGTATGCGCCGGGTGGAAGGGGGTGACGCGGTTCGGTTCCGGGCGGCTATGGATTTGGCCGGCAAACAGATTGTGGGCGTAGGCGCCGCCTTCGGACATGTCCGACAGGCTGATCGGGGACAGGAAGAGATTGTTATCCACCAGAAACGGCCCGTGGTTGACCTCGACGAACAGGTCGAAGGTGGAGTTTTCGTAGCACAGGTTGCCCGAGATGCGCGTGCCCTGGGCCATCCAATCCATCCAGATGCCCAGGCCGGCGTGGTGGATCCGGTTGCGCGCGATGTGGGTGTCTATGGCGGCATGGAGTTTGATGCCCGCCATTTCGGCGCCCGTAAACAGCCGCTGCACCCAGATGTTATAGATGTGGTTGCTCTCGATGCGGCTGAACACCGCTCCCAGGCTGCCGCAAATGCCGGTCTGCTCGCAGTCGTGAATGGTATTGCGGCGGACGATATGATGGCCGATGGTTTCCCGGTTCCAGCCGTTGGCGAGGGCGCGCTCGATGGTTCGGACATAGCCCTCGGCGGTATCGGCGGACGTGTTGTCCCATTGGTCGCCGTATTTGCCGAGCGTGAGCCCCGAACACCGGGAATGGCTGATTTCGTTGTCCTCGATAATCCATCCTTTGCTCCAATGCGTGCCGATAAGCCCGACCTGCTCCGCGGTGGGGGGCGCCCAGGGCGTGGCCGCATGCCGCAGCTTCAACCCCCGCACGGTGAGGTAGTTGACGCCCGGGCGCTCCGGGTAGAACACCGTTCGGCGCACGTTGATCTCCACCAACTGCTCGTTGGGATTCACGCCCGGAAACTGCGCCCAAAGAGTGGTGCGGCCCGATTCCACCCGGCCGAACCAGAGCGGAGCGGCGCCCGCGGGCTTCAGCACTTCGTCCAGCCGGGCCGCCTCCGCCAGCCAGTGGCCGTTGAGATACACGGCGCCGGTATGGTGCTCGCGGCCTTTGGGATTAAACCAGTCCCCGCGGATGAGATCGCGGTAAGGGTTGAAGTCGCCGAAGAAGGAATCCGGCAGCGTCACCGTCCAGGCGTCGTTCTGCGCCTTTGTCCATCCCTTTACAACCTCGGAGCCTTTGATTTCGACCGTTTCTCCCCGCGCGGCCTGGTAAACGATGCGCTGGCGGTCGGACGCGCCTCCGCGGGGCGGGGCGACGCGCTCGCGATAGACGCCTTGATGGATGGTGATGACGTCGCCCGGCTGCGCCCGTTGCGCGGCGGCGGCGATGGTCCGCCAGGGCCGGGCGGCGGAGCCCGGGTCCCGGTCGTTGCCGGCGGGGGCGACGTGGAATTCCCTGGCAAAGGCCGGCAGCGCGCCGGACGCAACGGCCAGCAGCAGAGCAATTAAGGATTTCATGGCATCAATGGGTAATCAGTCATCGTCATCATCCTGGAGCCGAACCGCCCAGACCGGGTAGGGCGCCTGGGAGCCTTTCATGGCGTGCCAGAGGATGCGGTTGAGCAAGTCCTCCGGGCATTGGTCAATCTGCTCGAGGGGCAGGCGCGCCGAGGCATAGGCGTGCTTGCGCAGGAGCGGGTCGGAAACCTGTTTCGGGTCGGGGTTCATCTGGTCGAGCGGAATGTTATTGGGCACCGCGGTAAACGGGGTGAAATCGGGCGTAGGGGTGAAGCAGTCCGACATGGGGGTGGCGGTGGCGTCCAACTGGTTCATGGGGGGCAGGCCGAGCATGAGCTCCATTGTCCGCAGGAGGCTGGTCTGGTTGTATTGGGTGCTCACAGTCACGCCGCGACGGGTGTAGGGGCTGGCCACGAACGCCGTGGTGCGATAGCCGCTGACGTGGTCCCAACCGGCCTGGGGATCGTCTTCGATGACGAAGACGCACGTCTCCGGCCAGAACCGGCTGCGGCTGATCGCCTCGATGATCCGGCCCAGGGCCAGGTCGTTGTCGGCCACATGCGCGGCGGGGGTCGGCGAGCCGGCGCGGGTGCCGCTGGTATGATTGTTGGGCAGGCAAATGAGGCTGAGGTTGGGGAACCCTCCGTGCGCCTCGAATTGCTTGAGCTCGCCAATGAACTGCGCCGCGCGAAAGATGTCCGGGATTTCCATGCTCCAGCCGACCGTGTTGGTGGCCAGGTAGGGGCGAAGCGACTCGATGCCCGGCCGGCTGCGGATCCGCGTGAGCCGGGTCTGGTTGATGAAGTCGTGGTAGTAGTCCAGGAATTTGGGGGAGCCTTTCCGCGCCGGGTCGGCCCATCCCGCTTCCGTAATGGCGAATTCGCCATAGCTGCGCAGCGTTTTGCCGTGGGCGATGGCGTTGTCCCAGATGAAGCCTCCCGGCGAATACGCCAGCGCGTCAATATCGTTGTCGTCCATCCCATCCGGGTAACTGCGCGGGAACCCGGCAAACGAACGCTCCATGTAATCCGTGGCCATGGCCGAGTCGGCCCATTGATGCCCGTCGGCGCTGAGCAGGCCGGAGCAATAGGTGTTATCGAGCAGCACAAACTCGCGCGCCAGTTTGTGTTGATTGGGGGTGATTCGCTCGCCAAAAATGCACAGCGACGGGTCGCCGTTGCCCTCCGGCATATCGCCCAGCACCTGGTCGTACGTGCGGTTTTCCTTGATGATATAGACCACATGCCGGAAGACGCTCGGCTCGCCCACCCGCTCGGGCACGGGCCGGGGCGGCTGGTTGGGGCGCGGGGGGCGGGCGGCCTGGCGCAGCAGCGGATAACGCAGATTCGCCAGCGCCACGCGCGTATGCGCCGCCAGCTCGCGCGCCGAGGGGATATCCACCAGCGACAGGGTGCCGCGGTATTGCAGGCTGTTGTGGTTGGTGTTTTTGGCCGCGTTCAGGCTTTCGGTCGCGGCCACGCCTTTCAGGTTAGCCACGTAGAGTTTTTTGCGCTGCGGATCCGGCGCCACGGCGCTGGGAAACCAGCCCACCGGGATCAGGCCCAGCAGCCGCGAGTTGCCGGGAGCAAAAGCAAAGACCGCCACGGCATTCTGGGTCCCGTTGCAGGCAAAGAGACGTTTGCCGGAGCGGTCAAAGGCCAGGGCGTTGGGCTGCGCGCCAAACAAGTCCCCGGGGTTTTGACGGGCGCTGAAGGTTTCCACCAGCTCGTCGCGCTCGGTATTTATCACGCTGAGCGTATCGCTCCCGGCGTTGGCGACCACCAGCAGCCGCCCGTTGGGGGAAAGGGCCATGGCGCTGGCGTGCAGGCCGGTCAGGATTTCCAGCCGGGACTTCCCGGTTCCGGAGGGATCAGCGCCGGGGGCCAGGTCAATGACCGAAACCGAGCCTTCGCTGGCAATGAAGCGCACCGGGTCCACGCGCACCAGCGTCCCGCGCCCGGCCGGGCCGGTCACGCTGTCGGCGTCCGGCCGCCGCCCGCCCCAGTTGCTGACATACGCCTTGCCGCCGGCCAGCACGACGTCGTAGGGCGCGACGCCGACCTCCCAGAGCCGCAGTATTTTGCCGGTGTCGGCCTCCAGCTCCGCCAGGCGGTTGGAGAGGTTGAGCGCCACGTAGAGCCGCTTGCCGTCGCGGGACACGGCCAGCCCGGCGGGAATCTCCGCCTCGCGGCGCGGCGCGGCGCCGCGAGGCAGCGGGATGGAGAACAAGCCCCTCACCCGGCCATCCTGTTCGCCAAAGACCTTGATGCTGCCGTTCACATTGGCCAGGTAGATGCGTTTGCCGTCCGGAGAAAACACCAGCCCGGTGAAGCTGACCTGGCCTTCCTTATCCGGCTGGAGGATGTGGTCGGAAACCGTGCTGGGCGCCGGGGTCAGTTCCTTTTCCGAAGGCAGCGGCACGCGCTGGAGGATTCGTCCCGAGCCCGGATCCAGCACCACCAGCTCGGGCGTCTTGCCCGCGGTCACCAGCAGCTTTCCGTTGGGGCTGAGCGCCAGCGCCTGGGGGCGCATGCCCGGCAGTTCGATCTGCAACCCCGCCGGCGTGAGCACCTGGTTGGCCGGGTTGTAGTAGCGGTTCGCCCCCACGCGCCCGACGTGGTCGCGGGTGCTGACTTCCGCCGGGGGAGCCATTTCGCAACCGGCCAGCCCGCCGGCCAGCAGCGCCAGAAAGGCGGACCGGCAGAGCCGGGCGGCGGTTGCGGAGACGAAGCCGGGCGGGCCGGAAGGTTGAATATCAATGATGCGCATGGACATTTTTCGGGCGATGCCCCGGTTCAAACGACTCCCGAATCCTAGCCGTTTGGGCCGGGAGAGACAAGCCCAACGAACCGCGTCCGCAAGGCGGGCGCCCGGCGTCCGCGGCCGGGGCGGCGTTCGCCCGGGCGGCCTTGCGGTTTAGACCAGGCTCCCCAGCCGGACCAGCCGCAGCACCGGCTCCGAGGCCGCGCGCGAGCGGGCCAGGTCCACCTCAAACTCCGCCACCCAGTCGTTATGCCCGTCCGGGTCCACCAGCATCTGCTGGACGCGCCAGGTGCGCGCATCCTCGGCGGGGAGGACGTAGGTATGGCGGAGATTGCGGGCGTTGGGATCCAGGCAGATGCGCTCGTGCTCGGTATAATAAGGCTCCAGCGCCTGCTGCAGCCGCGCGGCGGTCCAGGGCGGCTCTTCGGACGCCGCGGGCGGGTTAAGGTGCGACAACGCCTGCTCGAAGTCGGCGTTGACCAGGCCGCGCAGGAAGCTGAAGATGCGGTGGCGGATGGCGGCGGTGAAAGCCCGGGCGTCGCGGGTGATGTCGGCGGCCGCTTCCTCGGCGCCGGGCGGGCGCGCTTCCCGGGTCTCGGCGCGCTGAAAGGACGGATCGCGCATCTTCTCCCACTCATCCAGCAGGCTGGAATCCACCTGGCGGATCAGGGTGCCGAGATAGAGCTCCATTTCCCGGACCTCGTTGTTCTTGGCAGTGTCGGGAACGGTTTGCGTCAGCACCTTGTAAACGCGGTTCAGGTGCCGCAGCAGGACGCCCTCGGCGCGCTGCAATTCGTAGTCATGGATGTAGTCGGAAAAGGAGCGAAAGGTCTCGAACATCTCGCGGGCGATGGACTTGGGTTTGATATTCTCCTGCCCCACCCACGGGTGCCGATCCGCAAAGGCGTTGAAGGTCGAGTAGATGAACTCGCGATTCGGCTTGGGATGCTCCAGCTTTTCCAGCTCCGCCATTCGCTCCTCGTAATCCAGCCCGGCCATCTTCATTTCCGCCATCTTCCGGCTCTTGAGCTTGTCCAGTTGCTTGCGGAGAATGATGTCCGGATCTTCGAGGATGGATTCCACCAGCGTCAGCAGCACCAGCGGGTAATCGGGCTGCTGCGGATCCACCTGCGGCAGGGTCTCCAGCAAGTAGAGCGACAGCGTCTGGTCCATCGAAAAGTCCTCCTGCAGTTCGACGTTGACACGCAGCTTGCCCGGCCCCGCGCCGGGGGTGAACTCGATAATCCGGCGCTCCACCAGCGAGCGGAAGAGCTGCCACGCGCGGCGGGTGTGCTCCTTTTTGGCCCGGGGCGTTTCATGGCAGTCGCGGAGCAGCCGCTGCAGGGCGCGGCAGCCGTCGCCCGGGCGGCTGAGCACGTTGAGCAGCATCCCGTGCGAAACCTGGAACCGGGAGGTCAGGCGCTCGGGTTGCGCGGCCCGGAGCCGGGCGAACGTCTTTTGGTCCCAGTTGACGAAGTTCTTTTCCGGCGGCTTGCGCTTGACGACCTTCTTGCCGTCCCGGGCGGCCTTTTCCGCCAGCTTGAGGTTCTCGACGACGTGCTCCGGCGCCTGGGCCACCACCCAGCCCCGGTCATCAAAACCCTTGCGCCCGGCGCGCCCGCCGATCTGGTGAAAGTCGCGCGCGCTGAGGATGCCGGTCTTTTGGCCGTCATATTTGCAGAGCCGCGAAAACAGCACGGTGCGGATGGGCACGTTAATGCCCACGCCGAGCGTGTCGGTGCCGCAAATGATTTTGAGCAGCCCCCGCTGCGCCAATTGCTCCACCAGCACCCGGTACTTGGGCAGCAGCCCGGCATGGTGCAGCCCGATGCCGTGCTTGAGCCACTTCCGAATCTCGGGGCCGTAGGGGCTGCTGAACTTGAACCCCTCCAGCGTCGCGCCGATGGCGTTCTTCTCCTCGCGCGTGCAGACGTTGATGCTCGTAAAGTCCTGCGCGCTCTGGGCCGCTTCCAACTGGGTGAAGTGAACCACATACACCGGCGCCTTGCCTTGCGCCACCAGGCTCTCCAGCGTCGCCGCCAGCGGCAGCTCGGAATAGGCGTATTCCAGCGGCACCGGCCGATCCGGGGACGCCACGGTGACGGTGGGGCGCCCGTTCAGGCGCGTGAGCTCCGCCTCGAAGAACGTCGTGTCGCCCAGCGTGGCGGACATGAGGAGAAACCGCGCCTGCGGCAGCGTCAACAGCGGCACCTGCCACGCCACGCCGCGCTCCCGGTCGGCGTAATAGTGAAACTCGTCCATGATGACCTCCTGCACGTCGGCCGCGGCCCCTTCGCGCAGGGCGAGGTTGGCCAGAATCTCCGCCGTGCAGCACAGGATCGGCGCGTCGCGATTGACCGAGGCATCGCCCGTGCTCAGGCCGACATTGTCCGGCCCGAACTCGCGGCACAGCCCCAGCCATTTCTCGTTCACCAGCGCCTTGATGGGACAGGTATAAATGGAGTGTTTGCCCCGCGCGACGGCCTGGAAATGCACCGCCGCCGCCACCAGCGATTTGCCCGACCCGGTGGGCGTGTTGAGAATCACGTTCTTCTCCTCGAACAACTCCAGGATGGCCGCCTCTTGCGCCGGGTAAAGCTGCAGCCGCCTGGCTTCGGTGTATTCCAGAAAGCGCCCGAGCAGCGTGTCATTATCCGCGCGCTCGTCCCGGGGCAGCAAGTCGTAAAGGGTTAAAGCCATGCGGATCAATCCTGGCCGCGCTCCCACCCGGCAAGGCGGGTGGGGACGGGCGGCGGGGCTTCCCCATGCCGGGCTCGTGGCAACGGCGGCAGCCGCGGCGTTTGCAGGGCTGCCGGCGGGCGCTCGCCGGGTCGCAGCCTTCGAGAGCGCGGCGATGTTGGTTTCATGGGGCCGCAGTATAAGCGATCGTCAAGGGCGGGGCGAGGATACTTCCGCCCGCGAGCCGGTTTGCGAAATTGACCCCAACCACAGACCGCCGCTTTCCGCCTGCGCAAGCCAAAGCCGCGCCATTCCCCACCCCGCGCGGCCCGGGGTAAAGCCCGCCAAGACCACGGGAATCCCGGCTAACCTGAACCGGAACGACGATTCAGTTGGGCAGTTCAACCGCCCACCCGCATTCCCTCGGAGCCGAGGCAGCCCTGATCGCCCAGGCCATAGCCCCGGCAAACCCCTTGTTTAGCGAAATCAGCGGTATCGCTGCCGAACCCCAAACGCCTTTTGCTTGCGAAATCAATAACTTACGCACATGGCAAGGGGTAAAATGGAGGCAAAACCTGCCCAATTCCGGCCAAAGCGCACCTTGCCCCTGCCTTGGAAATACCCTGCATTTACCCTGATTTCAGGCCGTGTACAAGGGGTGTACAAGGGATGCCCACCGGGAGTCCATAGGGTTTTAGCTGGTACACCCGATGGGCATCCCTTGTACACCCCTTGTACACAGCCTGAAGGCAGGGTATTTCCAAAGGATCTGGATTATGGAGCTGGATGCCTGAAAAGGCCAAAACGAGGGGCGAGGACGGGAGGATAATTGCTAGGTTCAGTAAAAACAGCTAGTTATGGGAACGGGGCTGACAAAAGGCGGCTTTTCAAGGTTGGGAGGGCGTTCGGATGGCTTTTGCCATTAAAACCAAGGATTGGCGCGTTCTTTTGGATTGAATTGGGGGTGAAACCTGAATCGTTCCGGCTGAAAGGCCATATCCCGGCTTTGGGAACAACCCAACCGGCAAACCTGCGGCCGGGAATCACGCTGGTTTGCGTTTGCGTTTGCGGTAGCTTACCGGCCGGGCCGCGCCTGGTTTGGGCTTGCCATCGGGCGGAGCGTCCGGGAGGGCCCGCCTCAATTCGCGAACCTGGTCGCGCAGGAGCGCCGCTTTTTCGAACTCCAGGTTGTTCGCCGCCGCCAGCATCTCCTCCTCCAGTTCGCGGATGGTGTCGTTCAGGTCTATGTCCACGCCGGCCTCGGCCAGCATGGCCTGCGCCTGCCGGGTGGTTTCCTGGTAGGACGAAAGGCTTTCCTCCACGGCGCGGTTCACGCTGCGCGGGGTGATATGGTGTTCGGCGTTGTAGGCCAGTTGCTTCTGCCGCCGGTATTCCGAGATGGCCAGGAACCGCTGGATGCTTTGCGTCTGGATATCGGCATAGAGGATCACCTCGCCATGCAGATGCCGGGCCGCGCGGCCGGCCGTCTGGATCAGGCTCGTCTCGCTGCGGAGGAAGCCCTCCTTGTCCGCATCCAGGATGGCCACCAGCGAGACCTCCGGCAGATCAAGCCCTTCGCGCAGCAGGTTGATGCCCACCAGCACGTCAAACTCTCCCTTGCGCAAGGCGCGCAGAATCTCCACCCGCTCGATGGCGTCAATCTCGCTGTGCAGATACTGCACCTGGATGCCAATCTCGCGCAGGTAATCGGTCAACTCCTCGGCGGTGCGCTTGGTGAGCGTGGTCACCAATACCCGCTCTTTGGCTTCGGCCCGCCGGCGGCATTCGTGGATCAGGTCGTCAATCTGGCCCGTCAGCGGCTTGAGCGTCACCTTGGGATCCACCAGGCCGGTCGGGCGGACGACCAGTTCGACGACCCCCGGCGGGGTGATTCCGGGGACGACGGCGTCCGCGGCCGGGCCGCGGGCGCGCCGGGGAATCCGCGCCGGGGCTTCCCCGGCGTCCGCCCCGCCCAACGCGCTTTGCCGCGCCCACTCCAGTTCCTGGGCGCCGGGCGTGGCGCTGGCGTAGATCACCTGGTTCTGCAGGGCCTGGAACTCCGCGAAGTTCAGCGGCCGGTTGTCCAGCGCGCTGGGCAGCCGGAAACCGTAATCCACCAGCACGGTCTTGCGTGAGCGGTCGCCGTTATACATCCCTCCAATCTGCGGCACCGTGGCGTGCGATTCATCAATCACCAGCAGGTAATCGGCCGGGAAAAAGTCGAACAAGGTGCAGGGGCGCGAGCCGGGCGGGCGCCCGGCGATGTGCCGCGAATAATTTTCAATGCCCGAGCAGAACCCCATCTCCTCGAGCATCTCCAGGTCGTATTCCGTGCGCATCTTGATCCGCTGCGCCTCCAGCAGCTTGCCGTGCTGCTCGAACCACGCGATGCGTTCACCCAGCTCCTCCCGGATGGCCAGCACCGCCGGCCGCAGCTTCTCCGCGGGCGTCACAAACTGCTTTCCCGGGTAAATCGTCACCGCCGCCAGCTCCTCCAGCCGGTGTCCCGTCAGCGGCTCAAACCGCGTCAGCCGCTCCACCTGGTCCCCGAAAAACTCCACCCGCAGCGCGTCCTCGCGCCCCGCCGGGCATAACTCCACCGTGTCCCCCCGCACCCGGAACTGCCCGCGCGCGAACTCGATATCGTTGCGCGTGTATTGCAGGTCCACCAGCCGGTGCAGGAAATGGTCGCGGGTCAGATCGATCCCCGTGCGCAGGGGAATAATCATCGCCTCGTAATCCTCCTTGCTGCCAATGCCGTAGATGCAGGACACGCTGGCCACCACCACCACGTCCCGCCGGGCGAACAGGCTGCTCATCGTCGAGAGCCGCAGCCGCTCGATCTCTTCGTTGATGCTCGAATCCTTCTCGATAAACGTGTCCGTGCGCGGAATGTAGGCTTCGGGCTGGTAGTAATCGAAGTAGCTGACGAAGTATTCCACCGCGTTGCGCGGGAAAAAGCCCTTGAACTCGGCGTAAAGCTGCGCCGCCAGCGTCTTGTTATGTGAAATGACCAGCGTGGGGCGGTTGACGTTGCGGATGACGTTGGCCAGGGTGAACGTCTTGCCCGAGCCGGTGACCCCCAGCAGGACCTGGTGCTTCGCGCCCGCCCGCAGCCCGTCCGTCAGCTTCGCAATCGCTTGCGGCTGGTCGCCGGCGGGCTGGTATGGCGCTTCGAGCTCGAACATCCACCGCCAAACTACGTGCGGCGCCGGGCGGCGTCAACGCGCCGGGGCCGCCCCCGCCCGCCCGCGCCTGCCGCCGCGCGCCCGCGGGGCGCGGGCGGCCGCCAACCGGCCGTAAATTATTGTTCGCGGGGACTTGTTTTCCCGGGCAAACCGGGTAAAATCATGGGCGTAATGATAAATCATGCCGGGTTTTGCGCGTAGAGGCCTGGCGCCATGACCTTATGAACTTCAAGAATTACCGGAAACTGATTGCCCTCGGCTCCCTTTGTCTGACGACCCTCGCGGCGAAGGCCGTGGCCCCGGGGCCGTATGAAATCCTGCCCTTTGCGGACGGCTTTATCCAGGAGGCTTATGTGGATCTGCTGGCGGGCGCGGGCATCGCCGATTGGACGGGGTGGTCCGGGTCGAGCTTTATTTCCCCCAATGCCTACAACACCCATATTGGCACGGATTTCTCGATGCAGACGGGCACGCCGCTTTACGCCGCCGCCGCCGGCACGGTGATCGCCACCTACTCGGGCTATCCGGCCAACGACCACAGCGACCCGTACTATGGCAACTACGTCAAAATAGCCGTGGACGGCCTCGCGCCCAATGGCGAGGCCATCAACCTGATCTATGGCCACATGCTTTCGACCTCGGTCAGCGTTGGGCAGCGGGTCAATGTGGGCGACCAGGTCGGGCTTTCCGACAATACCGGCTTGTCGGACTCGGAGCATCTGCATTTTGAGAGCGACCTGCGCAGCTCGGGCGCGGCGACCTGCCCGCTTTACTGGGCGCACTTTAAATACCCGATTATGTTCAATCCGGACGGCACGCACCAACTGGGGCGGGTGGTGAAGGTGACCGCCGCCAGCACGGCGATTCGCAACGGGCGGTTCGACAGCAGCACGCAAATCGGCACCGCCTGGCAGAACCAGCTTTATTTCTGCAGCTATCCCAAGCGCGGTTATTACCACGTCTTCATCCCGAACAATACTTCGTATCGCTCCGGCTGGCTGCGGGCGACCGATGTCGAGGAGGTGTTCACGGGCACGGTCATTCAGGCGCTGCCCGACAGTGGAACCTACGTCCACCTGGGACAGTTGGCGGCGAAATACCCGATCCGGGCGACGGCCAGCGACAGCGCGGCGCAGATCGGGGAGATTGTATTCGGCGGCGGCCGGTTTGTGGCCGACCAGACTTCCAACGGCTACTACCGCATCCCGGTGCCGGGCGCTTCGGCCACGTGGGGCTGGGTCAAGCCCACCTCGCGCATGGTGGTGTATCCGCAGCTCACCAACCCCAATCTCAACCTTGCCAGCCTTCCCAATAACGACTTTCCCATCACCGAAAACTTTACCGCCACCGGCAAGTCCATGTTCGGCCGGCCCAAGTTCAACCGTTCCACGGTCAAGGCGTTCAGCCCCGCGGCCCCGGGCGGAGATGGGAAGGCGCTGTTCATGACCGATAAGACCAATTATGGCACCGGCACGTGCGAATCGGTGACCGTGGGCAAACCGGGCCACCGCAATTATTATGTGCAGTGCGCCGTCTATTTCAGCTACCAGCCGTCCTATCTCGGCAGCGGCCAGTGGGAACGCTATGGCATTTACCTGCGCGATGATGGCTTCGCCGGGCTGGATACCACCTACGAGGGCGCGGGCAATGGCTACGCGCTGCTTTGGGACAACGACGACGGCCGCCTGCGGGCCGGCAAACTGGTGGATGGCGTCATTACCGATTTCCTTCCCACCGCAGCCTACGTGACCGGGAGCGGCTGGCATACGCTGCGCCTCGAAGCCAACGGCACGAGCATCAAGTATTACTTGGATGGGAATCTGCTGATCAACGCCACCGACTCGACGTTCCACTCCGGGCAATGCGGCATCGGCTACAGCAGCCATACCGGCGGCAGCAATCCCGCCGCCCGCGGCGCTTACTTCGATAACTTTATTGCCGACTCTCTCGACCCGGCGCTCCCCGTCATCACGGTGCAGCCGGCCAGCACGACCCGGGATCCGGGGCAGACGGCCA